>Ga0209347_1000790_pt1 | contig 67568 bp, 45 predicted proteins | sample AutmiccommuBRH23_FD_187382 | JGI IMG/M metagenome (GOLD analysis project Ga0209347, IMG submission 187382) | Deep subsurface microbial communities from Mt. Terri, Switzerland - Autotrophic microbial communities BRH/23 (SPAdes) (version 2) | ecosystem: Environmental > Aquatic > Deep subsurface >... | reverse complement strand
TTTGGTTTGTCAAAGTGAAAGCATCATTGTGCCATGAAAAAGTACAAAGTGAAAGATGTGATTGATATGCTTTTGGAGGACGGATGGTTTATTACAAGGCAAAAAGGAAGTCACCGCCAGTTTAAGCACCCCTCTAAAAGGGGTCTGGTATCGGTAAATGGCAAAAATAATGATGTGTTGGATCAATTTCTGTTGAACAGCATCTGGAAACAGGCCGGTTGGAAATAGTCAAACAGTATAATTTTGAAACAGGTATGGAAAAATTAATAGCAAGAATAGGATTCTCAGATCACAATTACAGCGCTGTGGTAGAACTTCCGGACGAAGTAATCGTGGTAACGCATAAATCATTTGAGGGTATTAAAGACGCTTTAAGAGATTCACTTAAGTTCTCAGAAGAAGGTCACCTGGAAAATGGTGATCCTATTCCCGGTTGGGTAAAAAATGGATACACTGTTGATTTTAAAATGGAGATTTCTGCCCTGCTGCAATACTTTGATGGTATTATCACCCGGTCTGCGCTTTCCCGCATCACGGGTATTAATGAACGTCAATTGGGACATTATGCTACAGGCTATAGAAAACCACGTGCTAAACAGCGCCAACGGATTATTGATGGATTTCATCGGTTAGGAAAAGAATTTTCATCCGTTGAATATTTTTTATTTGTCTCCCTTTTTTCATTCCAGATGTAATCAGTTGTTAGCGGTTAGCTGTAAGCTTTCAGCTGTGAGCTGTTAGTTGTCAGATACTGTTCATTTATAAAGAACAAAAAGTAACACAATTGTTCGTTATAAACGAACAAAATAGTATTTTTGCGGGGAAACAACATCGGTTGTCATGAAGAAACAAGATTTGCAGACGGTCCTGGTTGACCAGAAGGAGTTGTTCTTACAAAAATCCGGCTTGATTGAACGAGACATTCCATTGGACAGCTTTCTACGCACTTCACAGGTGGTGGTGATCACCGGTGTAAGGCGCTGCGGCAAATCGTCGCTCATGTGCCTGATAAGAGAGGCGCTGAAATTGGACGACAGTGAATTTTGCTATTGCAATTTCGATGATGAGCGGATAGTGTCCTATCCGCGATTGCTGAGCGACATTCATGCGCTTCACCTGGAGATGTACCGTACTGAGCCGGTTTTCTTTCTCGACGAGATTCAACTGGTCCCCGGTTGGGAGAAGTTTGTCAATCGTATGTTCGAGCAGGGACGTAAGGTTTTCGTGACCGGGTCTAATGCTTCATTGCTCAGCTCCGAGATCTCCACATCACTCACAGGCAGAAACAGGGTTTTGCAACTCTTCCCCTTCTCTTTCGCTGAATTTCTGCGGATGGAAAAGCGAAACTATGACATGAAACGACTCTCGGTGAATAAGCGGTCGCTGATGCTGAACGATTTGAACAGGTTTCTGGAGTGCGGCGGCTTCCCGCTCGTGGTGAAAGAGAAGGATACCGAAATCGCTCATGCGCTCTATCAGGATATCCTCTACCGCGATATCGTGGTGCGATACAGGTTGAGCAACGTGGCGGAACTGAAACAGATGGCTCTTTACCTGGCATCGAACATCGGTAAGATCTTTTCATACGCGACCCTGCAGGCGATATCGGGACTGAAAAGCAGCAGTTCCGTGAAAAACTACCTGCACTATTATGAGGCGAGTTACCTGTTCTATTATGTGACCAAGTTTGACTATTCTCTCAAAAAACAACTCACGAACTCACGCAAAGTGTATGCCGTGGACAACGCGATCCCCAATCGCCTGGGTTTTCGCTTCTCAGGGAACCGCGGTCAGCTGCTGGAAAATGCGATCTTCGTGGAGCTGCTGCGACGTGGCAAGATGGTGTACTATTTCTCGGGCAAGCTGGAATGCGACTTTCTCGTGAAGGAGGGTTTGCACATCACAGAGGCTATCCAGGTTACCCACGAGCTGAATGCAATGAACCTGGAAAGGGAAATTGGTGGCTTGACGGAAGCGATGCAACGATTCGATATCCCCAGGGGCACGTTAATCCTGCTGGATGATCATTTCTCGCCTGAGGTGTTGCCGCCGGGTGTGACGCTGTTGCCGGCATACAAATGGTTGTTGGGGGGATAAGTTGTCAGGGGTCAGTTTGTTAGCTGTTAGCTTATAGCTGTTAGCTCTCAGATACAAAACACGGCGTAAAGGGGAACCGATTTCACGTTGTTCTCGTATCCGAAGTTTTTCTTGCTGATGCGGATGGCGTAAGGTGAGTGGTATCGCTGTGCGAAAAGGGTGAGACTCCTGGAGCGGTTACGGTACCCTTTCTTCACCTCGACGGGGATGACTCCTTCTTCGGTCTGCAGGACAAAGTCGATCTCCGCCTTCCCATCGCTTTGCCAATAGTAGAGATCGATCTCCCTGGCGGCTAATGCCTGCGCCACATAGTTCTCTGCCATGGATCCGAGGAAGATGTTGTCTACCTCTACCGGAGACAAGAGGAGCTGTAATGGTATGGCGGCATGCAGGGTGAGCATCCCGATATCGGCCATGTAGAGCTTGAAGTTTGAGAGGTCGGCATACGCACTTATCGGCATGTTTCCATGCTCCAGCTTCTGACACTTGAGCAGGATACCGGCAAACCGGAGCCACTCGATGGACTCGCCGAAGATGGTGGCCGTGCCTCCCCGCTGTACGATCTTGTACTGGAACTTGTTGTTCTCCTTTGCCAGTTGCGCCGGGATGGAGTGGTAACATGCCCTGATCTTGACACTCGTGGTCGCGGTGGCGTACTTCGACATGTCGGCCAGGTACTGTTGGACAATGTTGTGTTGGATTAACTGTATCTGATGGGTCAAAATTACCATTGAGTTCGGAAAAATCAAAATATTCTGATTAAAATGAAGATAAAAGTGATTTGAACGGTCAGCTTTCAAACATTACGACGTCCGGAGAGATCCGGGTGTTTTTTTGTGCGATATTCATTAATGAAAAATTTCTTCAATTGAAAGATAGTGCTTATCTTTGTACCCGTTATCATTAAGATCACGGGAGACGATCCGGATCATTTTTTGCCGGATCGTTTTATTTACAGGTTATCATATCAGGTTGTCATATTAGGTTATCTCCCGATCCGATTTAATTATTAGGTTATCAGATCATGAACTATTTTACTCCGACGGAGGCTGCCGATGCGTTCAGGCAGGCGGCCATCCATAAATCGAAAAGATCCTTTCCGGAATTTGCCCTTATGGCTGTGCTGGGAGGTGCATTCATTGCTTTCGGCGGCTTGCTGTCGGTGATGGTGGCGGGTGGCATGCCGGGTGTGGCTGTGGCTAACCCCGGACTGGTGAAGCTGATGGCGGGAGCGCTCTTCCCCGTGGGACTGATCATGGTCGCCGTGACCGGCGTCGATCTCTTCACCAGCGACTGTGCAGGGTTCACCTTCCCGTTGATGCGGAAGGAGCTGACGCTCCGCCGTGTGGTCGCCCTGCTGGTGGTATCTTACCTCTTCAACTTTATCGGGACACAGGGGATCGCTTACTTCCTGTCGGCTAACCTGGGGATGTTCGACTCAGAGCCGTGGCAATCGTATCTGCATAATTTATCGGAAGCAAAAGTGAATCAGGCGTTCATGCCGGTCTTCGTGAAGGGGATCGGGGCTAACTGGCTGGTATGCCTCGGCATGTTCATGGGATATGCCGCGAAGGATATTGCGGGAAAGGCGATCGGGATATGGATCCCGGTGATGTTGTTCGTGACGCTGGGCTATGAGCACTCTATCGCGAACATGTTCTTTATCCCGGCAGCGATCTACTCGGGCGCTGAGATCACCTGGGGCGCTTTCCTGCTGCAGAACCTGCTGCCGGCGACGCTGGGGAACATTGTCGGGGGAATGGGGCTGGTTGGGATGGTGTATGGGTATCTTTTTTTAGTGGTAAGCGATAAGCTATAAGCTGTAAGCAATAAGTCGTAAGCGATAAGTCATAAGCGGTAAGCTTTTGAGGTGGAAGATTGGCAGGGGCAGCGGTTTGGGGTTTAGCAATAAGCAATAAGCTGTAAGTCGTAAGCTGTAAGTAATAAGCTATAAGCTATAAGCTATAAGCTGTAAGTCGTAAGTAATAAGTCATAAGCTATAAGCTGAACAACGTATCAACATAAAAACTTAACAACGTAATAACGTACAAACATAAAGAATTATGAACAGTAAACACGAGGCATGGGACGGATTTCGCGGAGAGGTCTGGAGAAAAGAGATCAACGTGAGGGACTTCATCATGAACAACTATACGCCTTACGAAGGGGACGACACATTCCTTGAAGCATCGACAGAGAGGACACGCAAGGTGTGGGACAAGCTGACGGAGATGTTCAAAGAGGAACAGACCAAAGGGGTCTATGACGCGGAGACCAGGCTCCCGCAGCAGATTGATACCTACGGGCCGGGATATATCGACCGGGAGAACGAGGTGATTATCGGACTGCAGACCGACGCGCCACTCAAAAGGGGGATCTTCCCCAAAGGAGGTATCCGCATGGTGGAGAACGCGCTGAACGCCTACGGCTACCAGCTGGACCCGATGACCAAAGAGATCTACACGCGCTACCGCAAGACGCACAACGAGGGGGTCTTCTCGGCATACAACGACGAGATGGTCGCTGCGCGCCGCTCGGGCATCATCACGGGTCTGCCGGATGCTTACGGCCGTGGACGCATCATCGGTGACTACCGCCGTGTGCCGCTCTACGGAACGACGACACTGATCGCTGAGCGGAAGGCATTCCTGCAGCAGCTCGACATACAGGAGTTCACGGAGAGCTCCATCCGCAACCGCGAGGAGGTGAGCGAGCAGATAAAGGCGCTGAAGGTGTTCGAGAAGATGTGCACCAACTACGGCTTCGACGTGACTGAGCCGGCACGTAACAGCCGCGAGGCGGTGCAGTCGCTTTACTTCGCCTACCTGGCGGCGGTGAAGGATCAGGATGGTGCTGCCATGTCGCTGGGACGCACATCGACCTTCCTCGACATCTACATAGAGAAAGACCTGCAGGCGGGCCTGATCAGCGAGACCGAGGCACAGGAGCTGGTGGATCAGCTGATCATCAAGCTGCGCATCGTACGCTTCCTCCGCACGCCGGACTACAACGAGCTCTTCTCGGGCGACCCGATATGGGTGACCGAAGCACTGGGGGGACAGAACGTGGAGGGACGGACGCTGGTGACACGCACTTCGTTCCGCTACCTGCACACGCTCTACAACCTGGGGCCTGCACCGGAGCCGAACCTGACGGTCCTCTGGTCGCAACAGAGCCCGGAGAACTGGAAGCGCTTCTGCGCGAAGGTGTCGGTGGACACGTCGGCGATACAGTACGAGAACGACGACCTGATGCGTCCCGACTATGGCGACGACTACGGCATCGCCTGCTGCGTATCCCCGATGAAGATAGGTAAGCAGATGCAGCTCTTCGGCGCACGGGCCAACCTGGCGAAGTGCCTCCTCTATGCCATCAACGGCGGCCGCGATGAGAAGTCGGGCGTGCAGGTATCTCCCCAGTACGCACCGGTCACGTCGGAGTACCTTGATTATGACGAGGTGATGGCGAAGTTCGAGCTCTCCCTGCGCTGGCTGGCGAAGGTCTACGTGAACGCGCTGAAGGTGATCCACTATATGCACGACAAGTATGCGTACGAGGCGTTCGAGATGGCACTGCACGACGGTGATGTGCAACGTATACGGGCGACAGGCATCGCGGGACTCTCGATCGTAGCGGACTCGCTGGCGGCGATACGTGACACGAAGGTGAAGGTGATCCGCGACGAGCGGGGCATCGCCGTCGACTTCGAGAGGGAGGGTGACTACGTTCCTTTCGGCAACAACGACGATCGCACGGACCAGATAGCGGTGGACATCACGAAGAAATTCATGGGATACCTCCGTCAGCACGAGACCTACCGCAACGCCATCCCCACACAGTCGATACTGACGATCACCTCGAACGTGGTCTACGGTAAGAAGACGGGTGCCACACCGGACGGACGTCGCGCCGGCGAGCCTTTCGCTCCGGGGGCCAACCCGATGAACGGTCGCGACAAGAAGGGTGCCGTGGCAGCACTGGCATCAGTGGCGAAGCTGCCTTTCCAGCATGCACATGACGGCATCTCCTACACCTTCGCTGTCTCACCGGGATCGCTGGGCAAGGAGCGCGTCGGGCAGGTGAGCAACCTGGTGAGCCTCCTCGACGGTTACTTTACCGCGGACGGCGGTCAGCATCTGAACGTGAACGTCTTCGACAAGGAGCTGCTGCTGGATGCTATGGCTCACCCGGAGAACTACCCGCAGCTGACGATTCGTGTGTCGGGCTACGCGGTGAACTTCATCAAGCTGACACGTGAGCAGCAGCTGGATGTGATCTCGAGGACGATAAATAAAAAGCTTTAATAGCTGTAAGCTGTAAGCGATAAGCGATAAGCTTTTTAGGTGGAGGATTTGAAGGGGCAGCGGTATGGGGAAAGCGATAAGTCGTAAGCTGTAAGCAATAAGCTATAAGCTGTAAGTCGTAAGCAATAAGCGGTAAGCTTTTTAGGTGGGATCTTGGAAGGGGCAGCGGTATGGGGAAAGCAGTAAGCAATAAGCGATAAGTCGTAAGCTATAAGCTTTTTAGGTGGAAGCTTGGAAGGGGCAGCGGTATGGGGAAAGCTGTAAGCAGTAAGCAGTAAGCAATAAGCAATAAGCAATAAGTCGTAAGTCGTAAGCTCTTTAGGTGGAAGCTTGGAAGGGGCAGCGGTATGGGGAATAGCGGTAAGCGATGAACTTAAAATCAAATTATGGTAGGAAGTATACATTCTTTGGAGAGCTTCGGCACGGTGGACGGCCCGGGGATACGATTCGTGGTGTTCCTGCAGGGCTGCCCGCTGCGCTGCCTCTACTGTCATAACCCGGACACGTGGGAGAAGGGGGAGGGGAGCTACCAGATGACGCCGGAGGGGCTGCTGGAGGAGGTGATGCGCTACAAGAGCTTCATCGCCAAAGGGGGTGTCACCGTGACGGGCGGCGAGCCGCTGATGCAGGCGGCGTTCGTCCGCGACTTCTTCCTCCTCTGCAGGGAGCAGGGGATACACACGGCGCTGGATACCTCGGGTGCCCTCTGGTCGCCGGCAGTGCGGGAGGCACTGGATGTGACCGACATGGTGCTGCTCGACGTGAAGTCGATCGACGCGATGCAGCACAAGGAGCTGACCGGTGTGAAGATCACCAACACACTCCGTACGCTTGATTACCTGGAGGAGAAACAGATACCCACCTGGATACGTCATGTGATCGTGCCGGGATGGACAGACGATGATCAACTGCTGCAACAGCTGGCGGACTACCTCAAACCGTACCACTGTATCGAAAAAGTGGACTTGCTGCCTTATCACCAGATGGGGGTACACAAGTATGAACAAATAGGAATCAACTACCCACTGGGCGACACGCCTCCACTGTCGGAGGAACGACTGCAACAGGCAAGGAGAATTTTTGGCTTTCAGTAATCAGTGGTAAGTAAGTGGTCAGTAGTCAGTGGTCAGTAGTCAGTAGTCAGTGGTCAGTGGTCAGTGGTAATCAGTGATCAGTAGTCAGTGGTCAGTGGCCGATAGTCAGTAATCAGTGATAGACGTTTGGTGTATTTAAGTTTTCTTCGTAAAATTGAAATAGGAACGATATTATTTAAGAAAACAACGGTTAAACTTAAATAATATAGTTGCGAAGTTAAAATTTATCTTTACATTTGTATCACAGACCAATAGGGTAGTGATAATTATGAGTAAAAATTTTACATCAGGTCATTATATCAATCAGGGTTATTATAAGGCTTTCATCCCAAATATAATTAATCGGGAATGGAAGATTGATGATATGCAGGTACTTCGACTCCTAAGCCTTGCAGACAGACATCTGGGACGTTTGGATATGTACTCCGAGTATGTAAACATTGATCTTTATATCTCCATGCACATTGCAAAAGAGGCTACACAGTCGTCCCGAATAGAAGGAACGCAGACTCATATGGAAGAAGTATTCCTCGAAAAAGCAGATCTTGCCGTTGAGAAGAGAGACGATTGGGAGGAGGTGCAAAATTATATTCAGGCAATGAATGAGGCTGTGAATCAGCTTCACAGATTCCCTTTTTCCGGAAGAGTGATCCGTCTGGCACACAAAATCTTGTTGTCGGCTGTACGGGGCAAACATAAATTACCGGGTGAATACCGTAGTAGTCAAAACTGGATAGGAGGCGCAACCTTGAATGATGCAGTTTTCATACCTCCACCCCCACAGGAAATAGGTAGGTTGATGTCGGATATTGAAAAAATGGCTAATGATGATGCCAATCTTTTGCCTGATCTTTTAAAGGCTGCCATCATCCATTATCAGTTTGAGACGGTACATCCTTTTTTAGACGGTAATGGCAGAGTGGGTAGACTGATGATCACCCTCTATCTTGTATCGAAGGGAATTTTAAAAAAACCTATCCTCTATCTTTCTGATTTCTTTGAAAAAAACCGAACGTTGTATTATGATAATCTGACGAGGGTGAGAACGCATAACGACATCAATCAATGGTTTAAGTTTTTTCTAACGGGTGTGATTGAAACGGCGAAAAACGGAGTGGCAACCTTCGACGGCATTCTTCAGATTCAAAGATCACTCGATCTGAGACTTAAGCCAATGGGAAGCAGGATTTCCGATGCCCGTATGGTGATTGATGAACTGTTTCGCAATCCAATTATCAACGTTGTAAGAGTAGAGAAAATAATTGGGAAATCGTCTGTGTCTGCTTATAAATTAATTGCTGATCTGGAAAAGCTTGACATCTTAAAAGAGATCACCGGAGGGCAGAGAGGGCGCATTTATATCTTTAAAGAATATGCTGCACTGTTTGAATAAACCGGTGTTATACGGTCACCTCTCAGTGGGAGCTTGGCAGGGACAGCGGTATGGGGAATAGCGGTATGGGGAATAGCGGTAAGCTATAAGCTGTAAGTCGTAAGCTGTAAGCTTTTTAGGTGGGAGCTTGGCAGGGGCAACGGTTTGGGGGTTAGCAATAAGCTGTAAGTGGTAAGCTGTAAGTCGTAAGCTATAAGTCGTAAGCTGTAAGCTTTTTAGGTGAAAGCTTGGCAGGGGCAACGGTATGGGGGTTAGCAATAAGCTGTAAGTGGTAAGCAATCAGTTTTTTTATTGAGCCTGTATGGTTCCAAATCTGTAAGCGATACCGATATCCGTATAGATGGGTTTAAAATTGCCTTTAACACCTCTCATTTGTCCTGCACCTACGGTAAATCCCCAGTTATGATTGATGTGATGAACCAGTCTTGCGCCATACTGAAAAACCAATCCGCTGCCTAAATCGATTCCTCCACCGCCGGCTGCTCCCCCCAAAACCAGCGCACGGAATTTCCATGAAGGTGTCCATTCATACTGATACCCCAGACCCAACAGTCCTTCGGCGTAAGCCCCGTAAGATCCCTGATATGCCCAATTGGATGCTCCCAGGAGATCAATATGATGATGGATCTTTTTTGAAATTAAAAACCCTAAAAGGTTGAAGGCTCTGTCATAAGGTTGTCCATTTTTGTCCACTAACTCAGGAGAGGAATAATAGGTCCGGTTCACCAACTCAAAATCAAACTCACTGAGCCGGTCATAGGTCATCAGACGATATGCGGTTCTCACATGGTCGTTGGCAGTCGATAAGAATCGGAAGTTCTGAGACAAGCCTAATTCCAAAAGTGTGCCATTGAACTGACCCCCGGGAGTGATTGTCTGACCAATCGCGAGTTTGACGCCAAATGTATTCCCCAACCGGGCTCTTATCCCGACTGATCCCTGGACTATCCCTCCGCCTCCGCTTGCTATGTTTCCGCCTCCGCTCGGCCCCGCCAGCAACTGGGTGTCAAAGGTCAGTCGGTCGATTCCTAACTCCTGCTCATACCCCACGCCAACTAAATAACTCATATAGCCATCAATACCGCCAGCAACTGCACCATGTAATTTCAGTGCAGCATACCATTTATTATAAAAAAAATGGTCCACCTCGATTCCAACCAATGAAACCTCTCCCCCTCTGGGCAGTATCATGCTTTGAAAAGTGGGATTACCTGCAAATAATATATAATTCTGTCCGGTAAGCTGAACACGGAATGATGAACGCTTATCAAGCTGATCCACTGAATCATCTGCCATAGAGTAATGGGATGCCCTTCTTACCGTTCTGAACAGCGAAGAAAAGGTGAGTCCGACATTGAAATTATTACTTCCCATGGCTCCGTTTGGAAAATCCAGCCGGGAATAACCTCCGGTGACCGAGAGATGTTTCATTGTATAGGATAGATTGAGGTGTCCCCGCGTGATTAAGCCCCCGCCATCCTGAGCTCCACCACCACCTCCTCCTCCTACAAACAGTCCTGCATCTATTGAAAAGGGTGACTGAAACAGGGGTTGCAGATATCCCACTCCTGTGCCAAAGGTGATAAAACCCGGCCTCCTTCCAACGATGGCCGAATAACTGTTGATCGTAAGATAAAGATTGGGAAGTTTATCTATGATAAAAAAGTCGGCTCCCATCCCTAACATACCCAGATCAGGTTCCTTGGACATTTTCAACAGCTCATAACTGAATCGGTAACGTAGCGGTTGCTTCAGGTTAATCACCGTAATATCATTCTTTTGCCCGATCACAAGCCGTGTGCCCGAAATCAGAAAACAGAAGAGGAGAATGAATCGAATTGAAAACTTTTGCATGAAACTATTCATCTAACGCATTTGAACCGGTACCACTTTCTGAATCATATCATCGGCCTGAATAATTCAGATTCCTCCAATCATATGAACACTGATGAGGTATTTTCACCTATCAGAAACAGATGACAAAAATAACAGATTTTTACCAGGAAAGTATATTTTTCAAAGTGAAAACCGGGAGAAAATTGTGATAAGCGGTAAGCTATAAGCTATAAGCTGTAAGCCTTTAGGTGGAAGTTGGTAGGGGCAGCGGTTTGGGGGTTAGCTATAAGCTATAAGCAATAAGCTGTAAGCTTTTTAGGTGGAAGGTTGGTAGGGGCAGCGGTTTGGGGTTAGCTGTAAGCGATAAGTCGTAAGCTATAAGCTATAAGCTATAAGTCGTAAGCTTTTCAGGGGGAAGTATATTAGGAGCAGCGGTTTGGGGTTAGCTGTAAGCGATAAGTCGTAAGCTATAAGCTATAAGCCTTTAGGTGGAAGCTTGGTAAGGGCAGCGGTTTGGGGTTTAGCGGTAAGCGGTAAGCTATAAGCTATAAGCTGTAAGTCGTAAGCTTTTCAGGGGGAAGTATATTAGGAGCAGCGGTTTGGGGTTAGCTGTAAGCGATAAGTCGTAAGCTATAAGCTATAAGCCTTTAGGTGGAAGCTGGTAGGGGCAGCGGTTTGGGGGTTAGCTATAAGCAATAAGCTGTAAGCCTTTAGGTGGAAGTTGTTAAGGGCAGCGGTTTGGGGGTAAGCAATCAGTGATCAGCTTTCGAACGATGAACTTCGAATGATGAACCTCGAACGAGCGGGCATTTTGCAGTTTTTAGATATTTCAGTACTTTTGGAAACTAAATCGAACCATGTATGAATATTACTTCAAATTACCCAAAAATTATTTATCCACTGGCGGGAGTAGTCCTGATGGCCTCTTGCAGCGGCGAACGGAAGGCGGAGGCAGAAGGACCGCTCAATATTGTCTACATCATGACGGACGATCACACACGGCAGATGATGAGTTGCTACGACAACCGCCACATCGAGACGCCCAACCTGGATAGGATCGCCGATAACGGGGTCATCTTCCGAAACGCCTACGTGGCCAACTCCATCTCGGGTCCGAGCCGCGCCTGCCTGCTCACAGGCAAGCACAGCCACAAGAATGGCAAGCTGGACAACGTCACCACCTTCGACGGCTCACAACAAACGGTGCAGGAGCTTCTTAAAAGAGGTGGTTACCAGACCGCCATGATCGGCAAGTGGCACCTCGACAGCGACCCCACCAACTTCGATCACTGGGAGATCCTGCCGGGTCAGGGGAGCTATTACAACCCTGACTTCATCACCACGGAGGGGAGAAAGCATTACAAGGGGTACGTCACCAACATCATCACCGACATGGGGATCGACTGGCTCGAGAACGACCGCGACAAGGAGAAGCCTTTCGTGCTCTTCCTCCACCACAAGGTGGCACACCGCAACTGGATGGCCGACACGACACACCTGTCGCTCTACGAAGATAAGATCTTCGAGCTGCCGGACAATTTTTTTGATGACTATGAGGGGCGCCTGGCGGCGCAACAACAGAAGATGAGCATCGACAAGGACATGGATATCGTCTATGACCTGAAGATGGTGCATGATAGCGTGAAGACCCGGCTCTCCAACGCCTACAAGCGGGGAGAGTACGCTCGCCTCGACTCGGCACAAAAGATTGCCTGGGATGCACACTACCAGCCGATCATCGACGCCTTCTACGCGGCGGACCTCACGGGCGATGAGCTGGCCGAATGGAAGTACCAGCGTTACATGCGCGACTATGCCAGGACGGTACAGTCGCTCGACGAGAACGTGGGACGTGTGCTGGATTACCTCGAGGCGGAGGGGCTGACCGGGAACACGGTGATCATCTACACCTCCGACCAGGGTTTCTACATGGGGGAACATGGCTGGTTCGACAAGCGGTTCATGTACGAGGAGTCGTTCAGCACACCACTGGTGATGCAGCTGCCGGAGCGCTTCAAAAAGAGGGGCGAGATTGAAGCAATGGTGCAGAACATCGACTTCGCACCCACCATGCTGGAGCTGGCCGGCCTGGAGGTGCCCGAAGATATGCAGGGTGTGTCGCTGCTGCCGCTGATGGAACAGAAACGGGAGCCGAAGAACTGGCGCAAGTCGCTCTACTACCACTACTACGAGTATCCGCTGTCACACGCGGTGAAACGTCACTACGGCGTGAAGACAGAGCGATACAAGCTGATCCATTTCTACGATGACATCGACGCATGGGAGCTCTATGACCTGGAGAAGGATCCGACGGAGATGCACAACCTCTATGGCAAGGAGGGGTACGAAAAGATTACCACCGAACTGCACGAGGAGCTGGAAAGGCTGCAGGAGCAGTACGATGATCCGATTAGGGAAAGGCTGTAAGTGATAAGCTTTAAGCTTTAAGCTATAAGCTATAAGCGGTAAGCTTTGGTAGTGGAAGATTGTTAAGTGCAGCGGTATGGGATAGCTGTAAGCTGTAAGCAATAAGCTGTAAGCTTTTGAGGTGAAAGATTTGTAGGGGCAGGGGTATGGGGTTAGCTATAAGCTATAAGCTGTAAGCAATAAGCAATAAGCAATAAGCTTTTGAGGTGGAAGGTTGTTAAGGGCAGCGGTATGGGAGTTAGTAATAAGCTGTAAGCAATAAGCGGTAAGCTTTGGTAGTGAAAGATTTGTAGGGGCAGCGGTATGGGGTTAGCTGTAAGCTTTGGAGGGCATCCGTTTCGATTCGCTTCTCTTTTCTAAAGAGAGCATCCGGAATACGCCGGGCTTTTTTTTGTGCTTTCCCGTATCGGAAGAGAATAAAAAAACATATCTTTATACTTTATTTACTAATTCAAACCGAACATCAACATGAATAAAAAGGCACTGATCACCGGCATCACCGGACAGGACGGATCCTATCTGGCGGAGTTCCTGCTGGAAAAAGGTTACGAGGTGCACGGCACACTGCGCCGCTCTTCCTCCTTCAACACGGGACGCATTGAACATCTTTACTTCGATGAGTGGGTGCGTGACATGAAACAGGAGAGGCAGATCAACCTCCATTATGCCGATATGACAGACTCCAGCTCGCTGATACGGATTATACAGACCGTACAGCCGGATGAGATATACAACCTCGCGGCACAGAGTCATGTGAAGGTGAGCTTCGACGTGCCGGAGTACACGGCCCAGACAGACGCGGTGGGGACGCTGCGACTGCTCGAGGCGGTGCGGATACTGAACCTGGAGAAGAAGACACGGATATACCAGGCATCATCATCGGAGTTGTTCGGACTGGTGCAGGAGGTGCCGCAGCGGGAGACGACGCCCTTCTACCCGCGCAGTCCATACGGTGTGGCAAAGCTATACGGCTTCTGGATCACGAAGAACTACCGCGAGTCGTACGGCATGTTCGCCGTGAACGGTATCCTCTTCAACCACGAGAGCGAACGGCGGGGGGAGACCTTCGTCACGCGTAAGATCACGCTGGCTGCCGCACGCATCGCCCACGGGCTACAGGACAAGCTCTACCTGGGTAACATGGATGCACGGCGTGACTGGGGCCACGCACGCGACTACGTGGAGTGCATGTGGCTGATGCTGCAGCACCCGCAGCCGGAGGACTTTGTGATCGCCACAGGTGAGATGCACACGGTGCGCGAGTTCTGCACACTGGCCTTCGCCGAAGCGGGTATCGACCTGCGATGGGAGGGGGCAGGTATCGACGAGAAGGGGATAGACAAGGTTACGGGGAACATTCTGGTGGAGGTGGACCGGAAGTATTTCCGTCCCGCCGAGGTGGAGCAGCTGATGGGCGATCCTACCAAAGCACGTACCCTGCTGGGATGGAACCCGACAAAAACACCTTTCGCTGAGCTGGTGAAACAAATGATGCGGCATGATCTGGAGAAGGTGAAAAGTGATAAGCAATAAGCGGTAAGCAATAAGTTGTAAGCTTTAAGCTATAAGCTTTTTAGGTGGAAGGTTGGTAGGGGCAGCGGTTTGGGTTTTAGTGGTAAGCGATAAGTCGTAAGCTATAAGCTTTGGAAGTATAAGCTTGATAAGGGCAGCGGTTTGGGGTTAGCTATAAGCTATAAGCAATAAGCAATAAGCTGTAAGCTTTTAGGTGGAAGCTTGAAATTTAGAGTAAGAAGGTTTATTGAAAAGATGGATTAACGAAATTGTATGCAAAATGAAAGATTTCAGGGAGTTGAAGGTGTGGGAGAAATCCCATCAGTTGACGCTGGAGATCTACAAAATGACAGTTGGATTTCCAAAGGTAGAACAGTACGGAATCACCTCCCAGATCAGGAGGGCAGCCGCATCGATTGGACTGAATATCGCGGAGGGCTGTGGACGAGGGAGTGATGCAGATTTTAAAAGGTTTCTTTATTTTTCCCTTGGATCTGCAACTGAAACGGAGTATTGCATGCAATTGGCTCTCGATCTCCATTATATCTCCAATGATGCTTATGTCGTTTTGAATGATCAGATTAATGAAGTGAAGAAGATGTTGTTCGCTTTTATAGAAAAATTGAAAAAAGAATAAGGGGTAAGCAATAAGCAGTAAGCAATAAGTTATAAGCTATAAGCTATAAGTTATAAGTTATAAGCTATAAGCTGTAAGCTTCGGAGGTGGAAGCTTGACAAGGGCTGCGGTTTGATTGTTAGCGATAAGCGGTATGCTTTGGTAGTGGAAGATTGGTAGGGGCAGCGTTTTGGGAGTTAGCAATTAGCTATAAGCAATTAGCTATAAGCTATAAGCTATAAGCTATAAGCTATAAGAGATAAGCTCCGGAGGTGGAAGCTTGACAAGATCAGCGGTTTGGAAAAGCAATAAGCGGAAAGCTTTAGGCTTGCGACTAACGGCTTAATGCTAACAGCTTACGACTTTCAACTATAACTAACAGCTAACAGCTAACAGCTTACGACTTACAGCTAAAAGCTAACAGCTAAAAATATGAACAAACAATCAAAAATATACATTGCCGGACACAGGGGACTGGTGGGGTCGGCGATATGGGAGAACCTGAAGAGTAGGGGATACACCAACCTGATAGGGCGGAGACACAGCGAGCTGGACCTGATGGACGGTGTGGCCGTGGCCCGCTTCTTTGAGGAGGTGCAGCCGGAGTATATCTTCCTGGCAGCGGCACACGTGGGCGGCATCATGGCCAACAACACCTACAGGGCTGATTTCATCTATCGCAACCTGCAGATACAGAACAACGTGATCGGTGAGAGCTACAGGCACAACGTGAAGAAGCTGCTCTTCCTGGGCAGCACATGCATCTATCCGAAAGAGGCTCCGCAGCCGATGAGCGAGGAGTCACTGCTGACAGGACCGCTGGAGTACACCAACGAGCCCTACGCGATCGCAAAGATCGCGGGACTGAAGATGTGCGAGAGCTTTAACCTGCAGTATGGCACCAACTACATCGCCGTGATGCCTACCAACCTCTACGGACCGAATGATAACTTCGATCTGGAGAAAAGCCATGTGCTGCCGGCGATGATCCGCAAGATACACCTGGCGAAATGCCTGATGAAGGGTGATATGGAGTCGATACGTGAGGACCTGCAACTACGCCCGGTGGAGGGCGTGGGAGCTGTTGTACAGGCGGTGGATACGGGGTCGATCCGTGAGGAGATGCGTCGACGGCCGGTGGAGGGTATAAGCTCGGATGCAGACTATCGTACAGTTGAGGAAGCAAAGGGTTCTGCAACAGATGCGCAGATCATCGCCCTGCTGGAGAAATATGGAGTGACACGCGGTCAGGTTGCTCTCTGGGGTAGCGGTAAGCCGATGAGGGAGTTCCTATGGAGCGAGGAGATGGCTGACGCCTGCGTCTTTATCATGGAGAAGGTGGATTTCTCAGACCTCTCAGCCGGAAAAGGGGAGGTGCGCAACTGCCATATCAACATTGGTACCGGTAAAGAGATCACCATCCGCGATCTCGCATCGCTGATCAAAGAGACGATCGGATACCGCGGTGAGATCGTTTTTGATCCGTCCAGGCCCGACGGCACCATGCGCAAACTGACCGACCCCTCCAAACTAAATGCCTTGGGATGGAGACATCAGATTGAAATTGAAGAGGGGGTGCGGCGAATGTATGAGTGGTATAGTAATAAGCAGTAAGCTATAAGCTATAAGCAATAAGTAACAAGCTATAAGCTATAAGCGATAAGCTATAAGTATGTGAACCCATCACGGTTAAGAATGAATCACTTACGCAATAATCAACTCAATCCCTCTCTCCTTAATAAATGCCTTCATTGAGTCGCTGATGCCGCTGTCGGTAACAATGATATCCACCTTATCGATATCACAGATCTTTACGAACCCTTTCTTCCGGAACTTAGATGAGTCGCACAGGATAATAGTACGTATCGATACACTCATCATCTTTTTGTTCAGCTCCGCCTCCTCTATGGTGGAGGTGGTGATGCCGAAATCGGTATCTATGCCGTCTACACCGAGAAAACATTTGGAACAGGTGATGTTGGAGAGGAAGCTGATTGAGTAGTTGCCTATCACCGACATTGAACGCTTCCTGAAATTACCCCCTAACAACAACAGATTTACCTTCTCCGTATCACTCAATATCTGGGTGGCTGTTACAGAGGAGGTGACAACCGTGAGTGAACTCTGGGGCGTGATGTTCTTGGCAAACTCGCAGATGGTGGAGCCTGAATTGAGGATGACGGAGTCATTCTCCTCAATCAGTTTTGCTGCTTCAATTCCGATTCGTTTCTTTTCGTCGATATTCAGTTTTTCTTTTTCTACCACATTCCTTTCCGAAATATGGGGACTGATAGGACTCGCACTGCCGTGTGTCCTGTAAAGTAGCCCTTTCTTCTCCAGATAACTGAGATCTTTCCGGATGGTGACTGGGGTCACATCCAACAGCCTCGACAGGTTCTCTACAGTCACAAACCCGTCTTTATTAAGGGTTTCTATGATCCTTTTGTGTCTCTCTGCAATACTTAGCATCTCTTTTTTTCTTTCAAAGTTAATAAAAAAAAACAATTTTCCATTTCTTTATGATAATTGCGTTTATAATTCCCTTGCCTGGTATTTAATATTAATTAACAAAATCTAATGCTAAAATTTTTCGAATTGTTTCGTATTAGAGATATTTAATATATATTTGCGCCCTGAATGCATCGAATTATATCGATTGCAATTCGATTAAGCTCCATTATGTATACCATTGAATAAATTGATATTAAGAAATTATAACGTCTTCGATATAAATTTAATGAAAGAATCTCAGGAAAAAACACCTAAATGCAAGAAGAACAGTGGTCATCTGGTGATCGGCATCGATTTTGGTACCGACTCATGCAGAGCTTTGGTTATTGATGCCGACAGTGGTGAGGAGCTGGCTGTGACAACCTCCTGCTACAGCCGATGGGGGAGGAGAGAATTCTGTGACAGCACTCAGAACAGATACAGGCAGCATCCGCTCGACTATATAGAATCGCTGCAGGAGGTGATCGGGAATCTCCTGGCCAAACTGCCGCCCAATGCCATAAAAAATATTGCTGCCATAGGGTGTGACACAACCTCGAGTACAGTCTGTATGACCGACAGTGAGGGTACACCGCTGGCATTACTGCCGCAATATGCTGCCAACCCCGACGCCATGTTTGTACTCTGGAAAGATCATACAGCCATGAAGGAGGCTGACGAGATCAACATGCTGGCACACAATAATGAGGTGGACTACACATCGCTCTCAGGAAGTAACTACTCTCCGGAGTGGTTCTGGGCAAAAGCGTTGCACCTGTTGCGTAACGACCGCTCCCTGCGTGAGAGTGCTTATGCCGCCATTGAGCTGTGCGACTGGATACCGGCACTGCTTACAGGTATGCTGAAGCCTGAACAGGTGAAAAGGGGCCGATGTGCAGCGGGACATAAATGTATGTGGGCAGATGAGTGGGGGGGATACCCTTCGGGCGACTTCCTCTCGCAGCTCGACCCTCAGCTGGGCAGCATCAGAGATCATCTGATGCAGGAGACCTTTACCAACGACAGGGTGGTGGGAGTCCTCACGCAGGAGTGGGCCGGCAGGCTGGGACTCTCCACCGGCGTAATTGTCTCCACAGGAATCGTTGATGCTCATGCCGCAGCAATAGGTGCCGGCATCAGGCCGGGGACCATGGTGAAGATAGTGGGTACCTCTACCTGTGATATTGTGGTGGCTCCCCCTGATAAGATAGGCACCAAAAAGATTGAGGGTATCAGTGGCCAGGTAGTGGGGTCGGTGCTTCCCGGCCTGATAGGTATTGAAGCGGGACAGTCTGCTTTTGGTGATGTATACGCCTGGTTCAGGAGCCTGCTGGCGTGGCCCCTGGAAGCGTTTGATGCTGATCAGCAGCAGAGAACGCAGATCATGGAACAGATGCTCTCCGCACTCTCGAATAAAGCAGCGGCGATACCCACCGATGAAGCGTCGCTTGTCTCTATCGATTCACTTAACGGACGCCGTACACCCAACCCGGATCCGACAATGAAAGGGATCATCGCGGGAATCACCCTGGGGACAACCGCTCCTGAGATATTCAAGAGCCTGGTGGAGGCTACCGCCTTCGGCTCCAAAGCGATCTATGAGCATTATAAGAAGGAGGGGCTGGAGCTGACAGATGTGGTGAGTGTGGGAGGGATCTCTAAAAAATCGCCTTTCGTGATGCAGACACTCTCTAACGTGATGGGACTACCCATCAAGGTGGCGCAGACAGAACAGGGAGGAGCGCTGGGGGCTGCCATGTGCGCCGCTACGGCCGCGGGACTGTTCGAGAACGTGGAGCAGGCACAGCATAGGATGGAGAGTGGGATCAGTGAGACATACCGACCTGAAATGAAGGCACACGCGCTCTATCACCGGCTCTATCAGAAATATCTCCGGCTGGGGACATTGTTTTAGAGCAAAGATGCAGCAGCATGGTTAATGGCTGCTCATCCCACGGAGAATTGGCATTAAGAAATTGAGAGAAGAAGGGTATTTTTCACAAACAATGCATGAGTAAAACAATGCGTAAGTCAAATATGTATGAGTCAATCAATATGAGTCAATCAATATGAGTCAATCAATATGAGTCAATCAATATGAGTCAATCAATGCGTGAGTAAAACATGCGAGAGTCAAATCTGAGTAAGTCAAACAATGCTTGAAAAAATGTGTGCGTAAACAATATGTGAATAAAACAATGTGTGAGTCAAACAATATGAGTCAATCAATGCGTGAAAAAACAATGCGTGAGTCAAACATGCGAGCATAAAAGATTGTCATAAATAAAACATTACAGATATGAAACAGGTACAACGCAATTATTTGATCCCGCTAATTCCCGTACTGCTTATGCTGCTCTTGTGTCAATGTACACAACAAAAGGGTAAGAAAAGTGGGGAAGGGGAGGGAACGACCCTGCAGCAGTTCTTTCAATACAACGGCGACGGTTCCGTGATCATCAGCGGCCACCGTGGCAGCTGGCGCAACAGCATCTATCCCGATAACTCACTGGAGGGACTGCAGCATGCTACCGAGCAGGTACCGGATATCTTCTTCGAGGTGGATCCGCGCCTGACAAAAGACAGCATCATTGTGCTGATGCATGATGCCTCCCTGGAGAGGACCACCACGGCTGAGGGTCTGCTGGCATCATATACGCTGGCGGAGTTGCAGGATGTGCGCCTGAAGGATGAGCAGGGCAATGTGACCGGTTTTAAGATACCTGTCCTGGAAGAGGTGATCAACTGGAGCAAGGGTAAAACGGTGCTCAACCTCGATAGAAAGGATGTGCCGCCGCAGATGATCGTTGAGCTGATTAAAAAATGTGATGCAGAACGTGATATCATGCTCACCGTTCACAACGGGGAGCAGGCGCGGTTCTATTACGACCGGCTGCCGGAGGTGATGCTCTCGGCAAGGATACGCAACAGGAGCGAGTATGATGATTTTGCCGCGGCAGAGGTGCCCTGGAGGAATATGATCGCCTACGTGGGACAGACCATCGATGAAGAGAACAGGGAGCTGGTAGATATGCTGCATCAGCAGGGCGTACGTTGTATGACCGCACTCTCGCCCACACATGATAAGCTGCAGAGTCCTGCTGAACGTGCTGCGAAGTACAGGGAGGAGATCTCACGCGGTCCAGATATTATTGAGACGGATCACCCCACAGAGCTGTGGCAGGTGTTTCGCGACATAAAGGAGAAAGAATAAAGATTACCAGGGTTGGTCTGGTTAGGATGTCAGGTTAGATTGAAGAGATTGGTGGGATTACCAGGGTTGGTCTGGTTAGGTTGTAAAGTGAGATTGGGTGAGATTGCTATGAAGATATTAGCGTGTTGATCAGTGAGGAGAGAAAAAATAAGATAAGTGAGGCGAACGAAGAATAACGATTGAAAGAGTGATGGTATGAACAAGGTGAAAACAGACTTTTTTGAGAAGGCAGGCATTCCCAGACAGCTTGTATGGGGTTACGTGGGGATCCTTATCTTTATGATGGGCGATGGTATGGAGCAGGGATGGCTCAGCCCCTACCTGATTGATCATGGCATGACCATGCAGCAATCGGCGACACTCTTCTCGGCCTACGGGATCATTATTGCCATCTCATCCTGGTTCTCCGGGGTGCTGGCAGAAGCCTATGGGATTAAGAAGACAATGTTCGCGGGACTGATCCTCTACCTGCTGGGTACGGTGAGCTTTGTGGGCTATGCACTGCCCAACATGGATTACGGGGTGATGTTGATGACTTATGCCCTCCGTGGGTTTGGATACCCGCTGTTTGCCTACTCCTTCCTGGTATGGATCGCTTATGTGAGTCCCGGCAGAGCGTTGGGCAGAGCGGTAGGATGGTTCTGGTTTGTCTTCACCGGCGGACTGGTGGTGCTGGGGGCTTACTTCTCCAGCTGGGCTATACCCCGCATAGGGTATATCAACACCCTCTGGAACGCGGTGATATGGGTGCTGGTGGGCGCTTTCTTCGTGCTGGTGCTGACCAGGGAGACACACAAGGTGGTGAAGAGCGACTTCCGCTCCCGCATGAGGGAGATGGCCAAAGGATTCTCCATCGTGAAGAGGGAGCCGAAGGTGCTGATGGGGGGTATCGTCAGGGTGATCAACACCACCGCCCAGTTTGCGTTCCCGGTGTTCCTGCCTACCTACCTGGCACAACACGGGTTCACCACCACCGAGTGGCTGCAGATCTGGGGTACCATCTTCACCAGTAACATCATCTTCAACCTGATCTTCGGCTTCGTGGGCGACTCACTGGGGTGGCGCAACACCATCATCTGGTTCGGAGGGGTGGGATGTGCACTGAGCACGCTCTTCTTCTACTACTCTCCCCAGCTGTTTGGTGACAGCTTCATAGCGGTGATGATTGCAGGCATCATCTGGGGAGCCATGCTGGCAGGTTATGTGCCTCTCTCGGCACTGGTACCCTCGCTGGTGAAGAGCGACAAGGGTGCTGCCATGTCAATCCTCAACCTGGGTGCCGGCATGCCGGTGTTCGTGGGACCCGCCATCGTGGGACTCTTTATAGGCCTTGTGGGGAGTGCCGGCGTGATATGGATACTGGCACTGTTATACCTTGTCAGCGCCTTGCTCACAAAGTTTATCACCCTGCCCAACAATGCCAAAACGATAAGACATTTAGAGAATATAAATGAATAGCTTTTTTCGGGATGTGCCGTAGTGAGTGCATCCTATTAACTTATAATTGATATGTCAAAGATTAAAGATGTGTTGAAGAATGTGGATCAGACCAAAGCGCTGATCATTGAGAGAGGGGCCATGGAGCAGGTGGCAGATCTGTTTAAGGATCAGTTTCCGGGTGCCAGGGCTGTCATCGTTGCTGATCATAATATGTATGAGATGGTGGGGAAGGAGATAGCCCGTCAGTTCGATGAGGGGCAGGTGACAATGGAGCCTCCCTATATTTTTAATGACGGTGATCCGTCGGCAACCTATGTGAACGTGGAGCTGCTCGCCGGAGCACTCAGGAAGCATGACGCCATACCCGTGGCTGTGGGGTCGGGCATCATCAACGACCTCACCAAGCTGGCCTCGCACCAGTCGTGCCGACGTTACATGTGCGTGGTGACAGCCGGATCGGTAGATGGTTATACCGCCTTCGGGTCGTCGGTCACCCTCAACGGCTCGAAGCAGACCTTCAGCTGTCCTGCTCCGCAGGCATGCCTCGCCGATGTGGATATAATCAGCAGCGCACCCCTCACCATGTCTGCCGCCGGCTATGCCGACGTGATGGCCAAGGTGACTGCCGGCGCCGACTGGATACTGGCGGACGCAATGGGGGAGGAGCCGCTGAACAACATTGCGTGGGATATTGTACAGGGGGGACTGCATGAGGCGCTCTCACATCCTGAGGGTATCGTGGAGCGTAACAAGGATACCTTCGCCCTGCTGACAGAGCGACTGATGCTCTGTGGCCTCGCCATGCAGCATGCCAAGTCGACCCGTCCCGCCTCAGGTGCCGAGCACCATTTCAGTCACCTCTGGGATATGGAGCATCATACCCATCACGGGAGACAGGTGGCACACGGCTTCCAGGTGGCCATAGGCACGCTGGCACTGACGGCGCTCTATGAGCAGCTGCTGCAGACACCCATGGAGGAGCTGGATGTGGATCACTGCTGTGAGCAGTGGCCTGAGCTGGATGATTTTATCAGCCGGGCTGTTGGTAAGTTCAACGGCACCGACTTCCTGCAGATAGGTGTCTATGAGATGATTGCCAAGTATATCTCCCGCGAGAAGCTACGTGAACAGCTCACGCAGTTAAAGCTGAACTGGCCTGCCATCAAAGAGAGGGTGTCGGCACAGATCATCCCCTTTGCGGAGGTGAAACGGTGTCTCCGGGTGGTGGGGGCACCCACAGAACCCGAGGAGATAGGGATCACGAGAGCTTACCTGCGCGAGACCTTCTATCGTGCTTTTTATATCAGACGCAGATATACCATCCTCGATCTGGCGATACGGACGGATATGATGGAGCGGTGGCTCGATGCCCTCTTCGGTGCGGGTGGTATATGGCCGGTAGACGAGTTACACTATTAATAATGCTATCATAATGAACAACAACAAAGTAATGAGTCGTGCCGCCGACAATATCAGGATCCTCTCGGCAGCGATGGTCGAAAAAGCGAAATCGGGTCACCCCGGGGGACCCATGGGAGGGGCCGATTTCATCAACGTGCTCTACAGCGAATTCCTGCAGTATGATCCCGACAACCCCTTGTGGGATCGGCGTGATCGATTCTTCCTCGATGCCGGCCATATGTCACCCATGTTCTATTCGGTGCTGGCCCTCAGCGGTAAGATGACGATGGATGACCTGCGCGGGTTCCGTCAGTGGGGCAGCGTCACACCGGGGCACCCCGAGCTGGACCTGATGCGGGGCATAGAGAACAGCTCCGGACCCCTGGGCCTGGGTCATGCCTTTGCTGCCGGTGCCGCCATAGCAGCCCGCTTTCTGCAGGCACGTCTGGGTGAGGTGGCTGACCATACCATCTACACCTATATCACCGACGGAGGCATACAGGAGGAGATCTCGCAGGGTGTGGGACGGATTGCAGGGCACCTGGGACTAAGTAACCTGATCATGTTCTACGATGCCAACAAGATACAGCTATCCACCACGACCGCGGAGGTGACCAGCGAGGATGTGGCAATGAAGTACGAGGCATGGAACTGGAGGGTGATCACCATCAACGGCAACGATGCGGATGAGATAAGAGAAGCGCTGACAGCAGCGAAGAGCGAGGATGAACGTCCTACGCTGATCATAGGTAATACGGTGATGGGCAGGGGAGCACTGACGACTGAGGGTGCCTCCTTTGAGTCGCAGCTCTCCACCCATGGCCAACCGCTGAGTGCTGCTGGAGCCGATTTCAGGGCGACAGTAAGCAACCTGGGGGGCGATCCTGATGATCCTTTCGTGATCTTCCCCGAGGTGCGTGCCCTCTATGCGCAGAGGGCGACAGCGCTGAGGGAGAGGGTGAGAGAGATGAAGAGAAGTGAACAGGCGTGGGCAGCAGCCTATCCGTCGCTGGCGACAAAAAAGGAGCGGTGGTATAGCGGTGCACTGCCGCAGATAACATGGTCTGCCATTGAGCAGAAAAGTGTGAATGCCACACGTAACTCCTCCTCTGCCGTGCTCTCAGTCCTGGCACAACAGGTGGATAATATGATCGTTGCCTCGGCCGATCTCTCCAACTCTGACAAGACAGACGGCTTTCTGAAACAGACCAAACAACTGTCGAAGGGTGACTTCAGCGGTGCCTTCCTGCAGCCAGGGGTGGCTGAGTTCACCATGTCGGCACTATGCACCGGGATAGCACTGCATGGCGGCGTTATCTCTGCCTGCGGAACATTCTTCGCCTTTTCAGACTATATGAAACCGGCGATACGTGTGGCAGCACTGATGAGGACGCCTGTGATCTTCATATGGACACACGATGCCTTCCGTGTGGGTGAGGATGGCCCCACCCACCAGCCGGTGGAGCAGGAGGCACAGATAAGACTGATGGAGAAGCTGCAGAACCACCATGGTGAGAACGCCATGCTGGTGCTCCGTCCTGCCGACGGCCATGAGACGACGGTGGCATGGGAGATGGCACTGGCAAACAGGAACAGTCCCACAGGGTTGATCCTCTCGCGACAGAACATCAACGAGCTGCCTGCAAGAGAGTCGCGCTACATGGAGGCACGGCAGGCGGAGAGAGGAGCTTACGTGGTGATGGAGGATGAGGGGTATGATCTTATACTGCTCGCCTCGGGCTCAGAGGTGGCGACACTGGTTGAAGGTGCTGCGCTGCTCCGTGCCGACGGCATAGGGACACGTATCGTGTCGGTACCCTCGGAGGGGCGCTTCCGTCGTCAGCCACAGGCCTACCAGGAGGCAGTGCTGCCGCGCGGCGTGATGAAGTACGGCCTCACAGCAGGGCTGCCGGTGACCCTTGAGGGGCTGACAGGTGCTGATGGTGAGGTGTGGGGGATGCAGTCGTTCGGCTTCTCGGCACCCTATCAGGTGCTCGACGAGAAGCTGGGTTATACCGGCAGGAACCTCTATGAGCAGGTGAAGAAGATGATAGAACGTCGTAAGGGCAACCCACAGCAGAGGGGTGATCAGCAGATAAATGATAATTAAAAAAACAGAACCTATGTCAATAAGAAAAGAGAGCTCAACGCCGGTAGCACTGGCATGTGACCATGCCGGTTACGCAGCCAAGCAGATAGTGATCAGTTACCTCAATGAGAAGGGGATACCTTTTAAGGACTTCGGGGCCTTCTCTGAGGAGAGCGTCGATTATGCCGACTATGCCCATCCCATGGCGGAGGCAGTGGAGAGCGGTGCATGTTACCCCGGTATCGCCATCTGCGGCACCGGCAACGGGATTAACATGACGATGAACAAACACCGGGGCATACGCTCGGCACTCTGCTGGAACAGCGAGATCACCCGGCTGACACGTACCCACAACGATGCCAATGTGCTGGCGCTGCCGGGGAGATACCTCAGCAGCGGCGAGATCACGGCGATGCTCGATATTTTCTTCAACACCCCTTTCGAGGGGGGACGTCATGAAGAGAGGATAAAAAAGATCCCCTGCGGGTAAGATACCCCGGGATGTGCAGGTAATGGGATGCTTCCATGAAAGAGCTTGTCACTGCAGTGAAGGAGAAATAACAATGACATGTTTTTGTAGCTGTTTCTTAACGGAAATGAAACCGGTTCGTAATAATCTTCTCTTTTCTTTGCAGTGCGAAAGAAAAAATGTTAATATTCCACTGAAATAATTTGTAATTCATTTAAAATCAATTAAAAATCATGTTATGATTCATTTAATTAAATTGTATGGCTTTAGAGAAGCCTTCCCGTCAGGGAGAAGCATATGCCTGTGGCTTCTGCTGACGATGCTGAGTGTAGCACAGATGAATGCTGCAAGCCCCGACAACAATGATGTGGCGCAGAACAGCGTGGCGAAAGTAGTGGGGAGAGTGAGCGACGCCGATGGTGAGCCTCTCCCCGGTGCTACCATCCAGGTCAAGGGGAGCACCCGCGGCGTGATAGCCGATGTGGAGGGTAACTACGAGTTTCCCGATTGCCCCGTGGGTGAGACACTGGTGATCTCTTTCGTGGGAATGGAGACCATTGAAAAGGAATATAACGGTGAACCCCGTCTCGACTTCGTGATGGAGCAGATGGCCGACGAGCTGGATGAGTTGACCGTTGTAGCTTTTGCACGACAGAAGAAAGAGAGCGTGCTGGCATCCATCTCCACGGTGAAGCCTTCGGAGCTGAAGGTGCCCTCCAGTAACCTCACCACCGCCCTGGCAGGGCGTGTGGCGGGATTGATATCCTATCAGCGCAGCGGCGAGCCGGGACAGGATGATGCCAGCTTCTTCGTGCGTGGTGTCACCTCCTTCTCCTATGCGGCTGGACCGCTGATACTGATCGACGGCGTGGAGATGACCTCCGGCGACCTGTCACGGCTGCAGCCCGATGATATTGCCAGCTTCTCCATCATGAAAGATGCGACGGCGACAGCGCTCTACGGCGCCCGCGGCGCCAACGGCGTGATACTGGTGACCACCAAAGAGGGGAAAGAGGGGCCTGCCTCCATCTCCTTCCGCTATGAGACATCTTACTCCACACCTACACGACAGGTGGAGCTGGCCGACCCGGTGACATATATGAAGCTTAACAATGAGGCGGTGTCTACCCGCGACCCGTTGGCGATCATGCCCTACTCACGTCAGAAGATTGATATGACGGAAAGGGGTCTTAACCCGCTGATCTATCCGGCCAACGACTGGTACAGCCTCCTCTTCAGGGACTATGCCATCAACAGGAGAGCCAACTTCAACGTGAGCGGCGGTGGTAAGATAGCCAAGTACTACATCGCCGGCACCTACAACCAGGATAGTGGTATCCTTAATGTGGCCAGGGAGAGTAACTTCAACAACAACATTGACCTGAGGAAGTATATCCTTCGTTCCAATGTAAACATTAACGTGACACCCACCACAGAAGCTGTGGTAAGGTTACACGGCACCTTCGACGATTATACCGGTCCCATTGACGGCGGCTCCACCCTCTATCAGAAGGTGATGCGCTCCGATCCTGCCCTCTTCCCTTCCTTCTATCCCAAGACAGCGAAAACGGCGCATGTACAGCATATCATGTTCGGCAACTACGAGGGAGGCAACTACATCAACCCTTATGCCGATATGGTGAAGGGTTACAGAGACTATACCAAGTCGATGGTGCTGGCTCAGTTTGAGATGAAGCAGAGCCTCGATTTCATCACACAGGGGTTAAACCTGCGGGGTCTCTTCAGCACCAAGAGAGAGTCGTACTTTAATGTGACGAGAAGCTACAACCCTTTCTACTACAGCGTGGTGAACTACGACAGGGTGGACGGGAGCTATGACCTCTTTAAGATGAACCCCGACACCGGTACCGAGTACCTGGGATACAGCGAGGGTGCCAAGGATATCTCCGCCACCACCTACTCGGAGCTGGCGATGAACTACGACAGGACCTTCGACAAGAAGCATGGTGTGAGCGGACTGCTGGTGGCTGTGATGCGCAACTACATCGAAGCCAATGCCGGCAGCCTCATCCTCTCACTCCCCTCACGCAACATGGGTGTGTCGGGACGGTTCACCTACAGCTACGACAGCCGTTACTTCACCGAGTTCAACTTCGGTTACAACGGCTCGGAACGCTTCTCCAGAAATGAGCGCTTCGGCTTCTTCCCCTCTATCGGGGGTGCATGGTATGTCTCCAATGAGCCCTACTGGCAGGGAAGAGTGAGCGAAGTGATCAACAAGCTGAAGCTGAAAGGTACCTACGGACTGGTGGGGAGCGATGCCATCGGCAGCCGTAACGACCGTTTCTTCTACCTCTCGGAGGTGAACATGAACAACTCATCGCAGGGTTACACCTTTGGTGAGGATTACGGCTACTCCGTAAACGGTGTCTCTATCTCCCGCTATGCCAACGACCTGATCACCTGGGAGACATCCTACAAGACCAACATAGGGTTGGAAGTAGGACTCCTCGACGATTTTGAGATCCTCGTGGATATCTATAAAGAGGAGAGAAAGCACATCCTGATGAACCGCTCCAACATACCTTCCACGATGGGTCTTCAGTCCACACCACAGACCAACGTGGGTGAGGCCTCGGGAAAAGGTATTGACTTCTCTATAGACTACAACAAGGTGTTCCGCAACGGATGGTGGCTTACCGGCCGTACCAACTTCACCTGGGCCAAGTCTAAGTTCAAGGTGTATGACGAGATTGACAACAGTGGGACACCCTGGCTCAGCAGAGTGGGGCAGCCTATCGGTCAGCAGTGGGGTTATATTGCCGAGCGTCTCTTTATTGATGAGTTCGATGTGATCAACAGTCCCGTGCAGACCTTCGGTGAGTATATGGGAGGTGACATCAAGTACCGCGATATCAACAACGACGGGGAGATCACCTCGCTCGACCAGGTACCCATCGGTTTCCCCACGAGCCCGGAGATCATCTACGGCTTCGGACTCTCTACGGGGAATGATAACATCGACTTCTCCTTCTTCTTCCAGGGACTGGCACGTGAGTCGTTCTGGCTGGATGCAAACAGAACCCATCCTTTTGTGGACAATGACGGCAACAGCAGCGTGATCTCCAAGAATGCACTGCTGCAGGTCTATGCCGACAGTCACTGGTCGACTAACAACCAGGATCAGTACGCGCTCTGGCCACGCCTCTCCAACCGCGTGATCAGCAACAACACACAACGCAGCACCTGGTTTATGCGTGATGGCTCTTTCCTCCGTCTTAAGTCGGTGGAGCTGGGTTATACCCTGCCTGAGAAGATGACACAGCGACTGAATGTGAAGGATCTGCGGTTTTATGTGAGTGGTACCAACCTGTTGAGCTTTAGCAAGTTCAAGCTGTGGGATCCCGAGATGGCCGGCAACGGGCTGGGCTACCCCATACAGAAGGTGTATAATGTAGGAATACAATTTTCGTTTTAATACAGTAAAGTGATGAGAAAAAAAATAACAACCCTTTTGATCGTTATTGCGGCATTTACCGTCTCCTGTAGTGACTACCTCGATGTAGTGCCGGACAATATTGCCACGATTGATTATGCTTTCCGTGACAGGGAGAGCGCCGAGAAGTTTCTTGTGACCTGTTACTCCTACATGCCCGATATGGGCTATGTACGCGACCCGGCGATGATGGGCAGCGATGAGATATGGAGTCATGATATTGACCGTACGGAGCATGTGGTCTCCAACACCTACTACCTGAAGCTGCCGGGAAGGCAGAATGTGAATGACCCGCTGCTTAACTTCTGGGACGGACGCCAGGATGGTAAGAACCTGTTCGTGGGTATAAGGGACTGCAACATCTTCCTCGATAACATTGAGAAGGTGCCCGACCTGAATGATGATGAGCGTGATCTGTGGGTGGCAGAGGTGAAGTTCCTCAAAGCCTACTATCACTTCTTCCTGCTCCGCATGTATGGCCCTATACCTATCATCCGTGAGAACCTGCCCATCCATGCGGGTATTGATGAGGTGCAGGTGTACCGTGAGCCGGTGGATGAGGTGGTGGACTATATCGTCTCACTGATCAACGAGGCGATGCCCGACCTGCCTCTCTCTATCACCGACAGGATCTCGCAGCTGGGACGTATCACGCAGCCGGTAGCGCTGGCAGTGAAGGCCGACCTGCTGGTGATGGCTGCCAGTCCCCTCTTCAACGGTAACGAGACCTATGATAATTTTATTGACTCCAGGGGTGTGAAGCTGTTCAACACCGAGTATGACCCTGAGAAGTGGCGTATTGCCATGGAGGCGTGTAAGAATGCTATCGACACGGCGCACCTGGCAAGTCATAAGCTCTATAAGTTCGTCAACCTCTACTATGACCTCTCGGAAGAGACCTATCGTCTGCTCACCCTGAGGAATGCCTTTGCTGAGAAGTGGAACGAAGAGGTGATCTGGGGTTACTCCAACGGCACCTTCAACGCGATGCAGCGTCACTCGCTGCCCTACTTCACGCATGAGCAGATGATGTATATCATTGCCCGTCCCGACCTGGGGCCCTCCATCCATATCGCGGAGCAGTTCTACTCCGGGAACGGGGTGCCTATCAGTGAAGACAAGAGCTACGATTATGAGAACCGCTACAACACTGCCCCGGCAGGGGAAGATCAGAAGTACTACATCCAGGAGGGGTTTGAGACAGCGAAGCTTAATCAGTACAGAGAGCCGCGCTACTACTCCTCCATCGCTTTCGACGGTGCGGTATGGTTCGGCAACGGACGCTATAAGGATATAGGCAAAGGGAGCGGCGACGAGGTCTCCTGGGTGGTGAAGAACAAGATAGGTGACCCCAGCGGCAGGGCTTCCGACTGGCGTTATTCCATCACCGGCATGTATGCCCGTAAGCTGGTGCATTTTCAGACCACGGTGACCAACTCATCCATCACCTACAGTGATATTGTCTTCCCGGTATACCGCCTGGCGGACCTCTACCTGCTCTATGCAGAGGCGAGGAACGAGTACAGCGGTCCCGACGAGGAGGTCTACTTCTACCTCGATCAGGTCAGGGAGCGTGCCGGGCTGGCAGGTGTGGTGGAGAGCTGGAGCGAGCACTCCCGTTTCCCGTCTAAGCCGGCAGGCCAGGATGGGCTGAGAGAGATCATCCACCAGGAGCGGATGAATGAGCTGGCTTTCGAAGGTAAGCGCTTCTGGGATATCCGGAGATGGAAGATTGCCACCGACGTGCTGAACAGGCCCGTGAAAGGGTGGAACATGCAGGGAGCTACCACCGAGGAGTACTATAACCTTGTCACCTTCAGTGAGCTCACCTTCACCACCAAGGACTACTTCTGGCCGATAAGGCAGTATGCCCTGAGACAGAACATAAACCTTATACAGAACCCTTACTGGTAGGGTTGATGATATGAAGAGAGACAAAAATAATAAACAGAATAACCGTATGAAGAAGAATATAATTTATCTTTGCCTGGGTGGGTTGATGCTTCTGCTCACCAATTGCGGAGAGGAGACCTTCAATGTGCAGTATCCCACCGATGAGGTTGCCCCTCAGCAGGTGAGTAATGTAGCGGTGGAGAACCTGCCGGGATCGGCAAGGATCACCTACGATCTGCCCGATGAGAAGGATCTGATGTATGTGAAAGCGGTCTATCCGATTACTGGTGGCGGGATGGGCGAGACCAAGGTGTCGGCCTTCAGCAACACGATGATGATCAAGGGTTTCGGCAGGTCGCAGCAGCATACCGTGGAGCTTATCTCTGTGGATAAGAGCCTCAATGAGTCGGCACCCGTTTCGGTGGTGATTGAACCGGCAGACTCACCCATCTATGAGGTCTTCGAGAGCCTGAAGGTGCTGACCGCCTTCGGTGGGTTCACCCTGGAGTGGGAGAACCCGATGAATGAGAATGTCATCATTGAGATTTTGGAATCGGACACCATCAACAACCTCTATAACTTTATGGATATCGTGCACTCGGCACAGGGTGAGGGTAACTATTCGGTGCGGGGGCTCGACACCACGCAGATCAAGGTGGCTGTCTTCCTGAAAGATCCGTTTGATAACTACAGCGACACCGTGGAGGTGAGCGTGAAGCCCTATTTCGAGGAGAGGATACCTACCGACAAGCTGAAAGCGTTCCCGTTGCCGCCCTACTTCGAGCTGTTCGATGCCGGCCGTGATGCTACGCTGATGTTTGATGATACCTCCAGCTCGATGTATCTCAGAGCCGGTAACCAGTGGGGTTACATGCCCTGGTTTACGGTGGATCTGGGACTTAAAGCGGTGCTTTCACGTTTTGTGCATTTCCACCGTCCCGGCTATGAGTGGACACTCCACAACATGAGGGAGCTCGAAGTGTGGGGTACCAACTCGGCAGCAGCAGCGGCAGAGCATACAGAGCTGCCTGTGGTGTGGAAAGAGAACCCCGAGTGGGTACTGCTGGGCCACTTCAAGTCGGTACGTCCCTCCGGTGGTGAGGTAGGCACACCACCCACCTCCGAGGATATGGAGTTCATACTGGCAGGCGAGGAGTTTGAGTTCCCACTGGGGCAGCCCTCCGTGCAGTATCTGCGTTTCAATATTATCAGCACCTGGAGTAATTCCACCGGTTTCCAGTCGCCACGGGCACTGCTCTTTGGGGAGGTTGAGAGATAAGTTCAATGCATAAAAAAGATGAAAATGAAAAAATATCTATTTAGCTTTATAGCTTTCGGCATGCTTCTCGTGGCGGGTTGTTCCGATATGAACGAAGTGCACAGTTCCTATCTTGATGATGGCGAAAGAGTATATATAGGCAAGGTTGACTCCTTGAAGGTGCTGCCCGGTGACGGTCGCGTGAAGCTCCGCTTCTGGGCTTCCGACCCGCGTTCCAAGTCGGTGACGTTCTACTGGGTGCCCGATGATGATTCGCTCAGCTATACTATCGAGCGCACCTCACCGCGGGACTCGTTCGAGGTGGTGATTGGAGGAGAAGGCTCATCCAAAACCATCGATGAGGGAAGCTATACACTGCAGGTCATCACCAGCGACAATGAGGGTAACTACTCTCTTCCCGTGGAGAAGAACATCAAAGTGTATGGCGACAGATACCGTGCCTCGCTGATTAACAGGGTGGTGAACAGTACGCAGTACAACAGCAAGGAGAACGAGCTGGAGCTGCTCTTCTCCGGTGCCTTCAATGATGATGACCGGGGTGTGGAGATGAAATATACCGATCAGGAGGGGGCTCAGAAGAGGGTGAAGATCACTGACTCACTGCTCACAGACCCTGTTTACATCTCCGGCTTCGATCATACCAAAGGAGTCACCTACCGCACCATGTACCTGCCCGACTCGCTGGCGATAGACACCTTCTACACCGATTTCAGAGCGGTGGAGATCCTCTCGGTAGTGAACGTGGCGCTCAACAAACCTGCTACGGCCAGTGATATACACTCACCTGATAACTCTGCCGACAAGGCGGTAGATGGGATCATCGGTGAGAATACCTCCCGCTGGGTGAGCCCTGCATCGGGAGAACATTGGCTGGAGGTTGACCTGCAGGGTGAGTACGCGATCAGCGGGTTCAATAGCTGGACCGGTAACGCCGGTGCGTTGAGCCATCCCACCAAGAATTTCTACTTCCAGGCCTGGATCGATGGTGAGTGGGTCAACGTGGTAGAGATTACCGATAACAGCGACCCTGTTTGTGGCGCATCATTCCCTGAGGTGACTACCAGTAGGGTGCGGTATTTTGTACCTGATTACACTGGTAACAGGGTACGCCTTTATGAGATTGAGGTTTATTCAACAATACGGTATTAGAGGATAGTTGATTAGATGATAGGAACAGATTATATTTTTATCGCGATCTTTTTAATCGGGATCCTGGTGATTGGGGCAATCTTCAGTACCAGGATGAAGAACTCACAGGATATGTTCGTCGCCGGCAGGAACTCCTCCTGGTGGGTCGCCGGCCTCTCCGGCTACATGACGATCTTCTCTGCAGGGACCTTCGTGGTATGGGGGGGTATTGCCTACCGGCTGGGGCTGGTGGCGGTATCTATCCTCACTACCATCGGGCTGTCACTGATATTGGTGGGTATCTTTGTCTCCGGCAAGTGGCGGGAGATAGGGATCAAGTCGCCCGCCGAGTACCTGGGCATTCGTTTCGGCATGAGGACCGTGAAACTCTATACCCTGCTCGGCATCATCGGCAGAGGTGTCAGTGTCTCGGTAGCCCTCTATGCTGTCTCCATCCTCCTGGTGGCACTGATACCACTGCCTGAGGGTCACCTGCTGAGCGACCCCGTCACGGGTAACCTCGCCGTGACCTGGGCCATCCTCATCGTGGGGGTCACCTCGGTGATCTATACCGTGGCGGGGGGGCTCTGGGCGGTGCTGATGACCGATGTGGTACAGTTTATCCTGCTTATCCTGATGATCTTCCTGCTTGTGCCGCTCTCGTTCAACAGCGTGGGCGGGGTGGCTACCTTCATTGAGCAGGCGCCGCAGGATTTCTTCCGCCCCGTGAGCGGTGAGTACTCTTTCATCTGGCTGATCCTCTGGTTCTGCCTCTGGTTCTTCCAGGTGAGTGGCGACTGGCCTTTTGTGCAGCGCTATATCAGTGTGCCTACCGCCAAAGATGCGAAGAAGGTAGCCTTTCTGATGGCTGCCCTCTATATCATCACACCTCTTATCTGGATGATACCCTCCATGGTCTACAGGGTGATCAACCCTTCCGCCAATCCTGAGCAGGCTTATATCCTCATCAGTCAGCATGTCTTCCCCCCGGGGATGCTGGGGCTGATGATGGCCGCCATGATCTCGGCCACCATGAGCATGGTGGACTCTATGCTCAACGTCTTTGCCGGTGTCTTCACGAATGATATCTATCTGCCGTGGCGTCCCGCCTCGACGGAGAAGAAGCTGATGAAGGTGGGACGCACCTTCACCTTCGTGTTTGGTGCGCTGGTGATTGGCCTGGCACTGCTCATACCCCTGCTGGGGGGTGCTGAGAAGGTGGTGGTGACCCTTATCACCCTGATGATGGGTCCCATGGTGGTGCCCTCCGTGTGGGGACTCTTCTCCAGACATATCAGCCAGAAGGCGGTATGGCTCACGCTGGGTGTGGCTTATACCTTTGGCATCGTAGCCAAGATAGGGCTCTCCACACAGGGATTTATTGCCGGATTATGGAGCGGTGGTGCCTCCATCGCCGCTTTCGTGCAGGCTAACCCCGAGCTGGTGGATGCCCTGATAGGGCTGGTGATCCCGGTGGTGATTCTGACATTCATAGAGGTAAGCGCCCGCAACAAGAGCGTGGACGCCGGCTGGAGCCGCTTTACTGCTTCCATCCACCGTAACAGGGTGGCGGAGGAGGGCAAGGCGATACCCACCGCCTCGCTGCTTCCGGGCAAGATCGTGATCTGGTCGTTTGTCATCCTGGGCCTTGCTGTAGGGTGGCTCGCGCTGGTCAGCGACACACAACAGAAGATATTGATGCTCTTCACCATCCTGTTACTTTCGGTCCCTCTCATCATCACATTGTATAACTATATAAAGAAAAGAAATAATGAGATTTAATTGGTTCAGCCCCGGAGAGCGGCTTAAGCTCCCGCTGTTAGTGGTCACACTCATGATAGGTGGTGTCGTTCATGCACAGAAGGATACCCTCTCCTTCCTGCATATCACCGACATGCATCTCCTCTTCAACCTGGAGAACTACGATCCCGATATCGTCCATCACCGTGTGGTCACACGAAACTATAAAGAGGCCAACAACACTTTTGAACAGTTTATGGAGCGCATCCCCGACAAGACTGGGAGCGATATGATCATCGCCACGGGCGATATGATCGACTTCCATGACTCCCCCACTACCGAAGGCAATGTGGTGGCCAACCAGGTGGAGCTCTTTGCCCGCTTTATTGAGCGCTATCATGAACCGTTCTACATGATCCTGGGAAACCATGACACCTTCTCCTATCAATGGGGTAAGAACAAGGTGATCCCGGACCAGCTGAAGCAGGGTGCAGCAAGGGCTGCCTGGATACGAAACTTCGACTGCTTCCGCGACGGCTCCTATTACAGTCGCACCTATGAGGTTGGGGCGACCACCTACAGGCTGATCTTCCTCGACAACAGCTTCTATCGTTTCAGGAAGGAGGAGATGATGGTGAACCCCTATATCGACAAGCCGCAGCTGCACTGGCTGCAGGCGGAGCTGGCCGCCTCGGATGACGATGTGGAGATCATCCTGATGCATATACCCTTCACGGAAGCATCGGCACTGCCGGCGTCGAACAATGAGCTCTATGCGGCACTCTCCTCCGTACCCTCCGTGCGGATGATCTTCGCCGGACACTTTCATAAGGGTGCCATGATACGCTTCCCCACGGCAGAGAAGAGGGAGATCGTGCAGGTGGGCACCGACGCCCTGGTGAGCGGTGCCGACCGATGGCGCCTGGTGCGCCTTACCGAAGAGCAAATCATGGTCTCCACGATGGGAACCACAGAGAGTGAACTGGTGATACCTGCTAAATAAAAAGAGATGACACAACAGAAGAGAAGTTACAACGAGTCAGGCAGGGAGCTGCCGGTGAGGATGGAGGTGGATGTGCTTGTCGCCGGTGGTGGCCCCGCGGGGATCATCGCTGCGCTGGCAGCCGCAGGTGACGGGATGAGGGTGGCCCTGATAGAGAGCCGCAGCTTCCTTGGTGGCAATATGACCATCGGGCTGCCTATCCTCGGCTTTCTGGGACAGAAGAAGAACCAGATCATCAAAGGTCTTCCCCAGCAGTTTATTGACCGGCTGGCGGAGCGTGATGCTGCCAGTGAGCACCGTCCCTGTCCCCTGCATATGAGCATCACCCTGGTGGAGCCCGAGGCGGTGAAGGCGGTGGCCCTCGACATGCTGGCGGAGAAGGGTGTGGAGCTGTTGCTCTACACCTCTTTCGCGGGGGTGATCATGGAGGAGAACAGGATGACGGGTGTCATCATTGAGAGCAAGTCGGGACGCGAGGCGATCATGGCCAGGACGGTGATCGACTGTACGGGTGACGCCGATGTGGCGTTTCGTGCAGGTGTACCCTGTGAGCAGGGCAATGAGCAGGGGGGCGTACAGCCGCCGACGCTTATGTTCAGCATGGCCAATGTGGATACAGAGAAGCTGCGTATGAGCATCGCCACAGAGCCGCGCACCTATCTCACCGACTTCATCCCCAATGAATATTTCGGCCAGAACAGACAGTTTATCGTGGTGGGACTACGATCGCTCATACAGCAGGCGAGGGAGGATGGGTATGATCTGCCTACCGACAGGACCATCGTGATCACGGGACTGAAGCAGGGTGAGGCATGGATCAATATGACGCGTGTGACCGGCGTGGATGGCACCGACCCTGCCAGCCTCACCGAGGGTGAGTACCAGGCAAGAAAACAGATTGAGGGTATCATACGGTACCTCACGCACTACGTGCCCGGCTTCGAGGAGGCATTCCTGGCCCGTACCGCTCCCTTCCTGGGGATACGGGAGACGAGACGCATTGTGGGCCATTACGTGATGACCAGGGATGATATCCTGGGCTGCCGTCGTTTTGAGGATGGCATCGCCGTGGCGAGCTACCCGCTGGATATCCATCACCCGGTGGGGGGTGACTGCACGCTGGAGTGGAGTGGCGACTGCTATGATATACCCTACCGCTCCCTGCTGCCGCAGCATGTGGAGAACCTGCTGGTGGCAGGCAGAAGCATCTCCACCACCCACGAGGCGATGTCGGCCATCAGGGTGATGGCTCCCTGCATGGCGATGGGAGAGGCTGCCGGCCGTGCTGCCGCCATGGCTGTGAGAGAGGGTGTGCCTCCTTCGCAGATTGATGTGGCAAAGCTGAGGGCTGCGCTGCTGAAGGAAGGAGCATACTTGAATAATTAAAAGTTAAGCGGTAAGCGATAAGCTATAAGCTATAAGCTGTAAGCTTTTGAGGTGGAAGATTATTAGGGGCAGCGGTTTGGGAGTAAAACGAATTAGCTGTAAGCTGTAAGTTGTAAGCTATAAGCAATAAGCGGTAAGCTTTTGAGGTGGAAGATTGTTAGGGGCAGCGGTTTGGGAGTTAGCTGTAAGCTATAAGCATTTCACTTTTCCCTTTTAATCCCATCCCATGTGAAATCACTTATCTCTTTCCGGTTAGGGAAGAGAAAGCTGAATACCAGCGCGATGATGATGCTGGCAGTCATACCTATAAATCCGTAGAGGAGGAAGGAGAGGGGGGTGTTGGTTTTCACCAGCACCAGCACAAACAGGCCGGAGATCACGCCGGTGAGCGCTGCTTTAGAGCCTACCCGCGGGAAGAAGATGCCGAGAATAAAGATGGCCCCCAGTCCGCTTGTCAGCAGTCCGAGGAAGGTATTGAACTGATCCCACAGTGAGGCGATATTCCAGGTGGCGAGTACCAGTGCCATGCCCATGCCGAGCAGGCCGCAGAGTAGGCCGGACCAGCGGGCCACCTGCATCTGAGAAGAGAAAGTACTCCTTTTTGAGAGCGTCCTGAAGAAGTCGGAGGTTATCACCGCTGCCGATGAGTTGATGTTGGAGGAGAGGGTGGACATGGCCGCTGCGAACACGGCTGCGATCAGTAGTCCTGCCAGCCCTGCCGGCATCTCGGTGACGATGAACTGGGGAAAGACCGAGTCTATATTGGGGTTGGCGACCATCATTTGCGCTGCATTGTCTTTATAGAAAGCAAACAGGCCGGTACCGATAAGAAAGAAGAGGAGGGTAACCGGTATGCTCAATATGCCGTTGAGCCAGATGCTACGGGCAGTAGCTTTCTCATCTTTGGTGCTCATGTAACGTTGTACCACCGACTGATCACTGGTGTAGGTGATAAGGGCGTTGGCCACTCCCCCGATGAGCACCACCCAGAAAACAGGCTGCGTGAAGTCGAACCGGAAGTCGAAGGTGCGGAACTTATGAAACGCAACTGACGTACTCCAGAACTCACTGAAACCCCCTTCAATACCTGTAATCATAAATATAAAAGCCGTGATGGCCCCTAAGACCAGGATGAAACCCTGAATCACATCACCCCATACCACTGCCTCCATACCACCGCTGGTGCTGTAGATAATGGTGACGATACCCATGACGATGATGGATAGATAAATGTTGAAGCCGGTGACCGCATGGAGCGCCAGCGAGGGAAGGAAGAGGACGATGGCGATACGGCTGATCATGAAGATGACGAAAAGTGCCGAGGCGAGCCACCGGACAGGGCGGCTGAAGCGATGCTCCAGGTACTGATAGGCGGTGTCGAAGTTGAACCTCCGGAAGAAGGGGAGGAAGTAACGAATGACCACCGGCACGATCAGGATGATACAGATATTGAAGAAGAGCATGCGCCAGTCGGTGGCATAGGTCTTGGCCGGTATGGAGAGGAAGGTGATCGCACTCAGGGTGGTGGCAAAGATGCTGATGCCTGCTGCCCACCAGGGGATGCGCCCGCCTGCCTTGAAGAAGTCGTCGGTGTTCCTGTTGCGTTTCATAAAGAAGAAACCGAGAAGGAGCATTCCCCCGAAATAGAGGAGCAGCACACTATAGTTCAGCCATCCGAAGGTGGGTTGCGTGGTGTAAGAGAGTCGTGTAATATAGGGTGATCGCACACCAGGGCGGATCTCACCACCGGCGATATAGATCTCTTTCCCATCGGTGTGCATGGCGCCGACAGCTATGGGCGGGTTAACCGTCACTCCTGCTTCAAACCAGCTGTCGGTGACTGTGTTGTAGACCAGTACACGTTTGTTGAAGCCGCTGTGATGCTTCCGGAGACTGTCGGCTTTATCGGTCTGGCCGAGCCTGGCAGCCTCTTCGGCCTGGAGGAAGACCTCACCACTGTCGCCGCCGTAGAGCAGGATATGTGAAGCACCCACGGCAGCGGCGCCGGCCATGGCGAGAGGTAGAGGTGCTTCATTTTTCAGATGTATATCGCCTCTCTTTTTCCAGCTTCCGCTGGAAGGGCGATAATGGTAGACCGATGTGTAGAAGCGTGTGGTTGTCTCACTCTTTGCTCTTCCTCCGAAGAGGAAGAGGGCTATCTCCTCGCCATCCTGCTGAGCGATGAGTGTGGCGCCGGAGAGTGGCTGCGGTAGTCGGGTGAGCTCCTGCCAGCCCGCGCTCAGATTGTTGATGTCGAGCACCAGGAGCTGCGGCGAGGCGGTACCGTCTGACAGCTCACCACCCGCCAGATAGACCTTGGACCCAATGATGGCAGCAGCGGCGTGCTTCACAGGTAGGGGCAGCGACGGGTAGTCGGTGACAGTGACCTCCGCGCCGTTGAACGAGAGCAGGAAGACATCACTGACCACCTCGGCGCCGGAGAGGCCTCCCATGCAGAGCAATCCCTGCGGTAGGGTGACGCTGGCTCCCTCCGCCAGGGGGCGGGGGAGATCATTACCGCTGTAGGTGACCTCCAAGCTGCCGTCTGCATTTTGCCGGAACAGAAACAGCTGGTCGGAGAAATGTTTTTTGCCACCCTCCCACGGTTTGCCTACCGGGAAGGAGGAGCCGCCCGCCAGGATAAAGAGATTGCCCTGCTTCCCGAAGAAGCTGCCTGCCAACCCTTCGGTAAGGGTGGAATCTGCCAGCGTCTCCATGGAGAAGATATTGCTCTGGTGAAGTCTGTTTATCTTCTCAGCCCTCAGTGTTATAAAGCAAAGCGTGAAGATCAGCGCCGCTGCGATTGTTGTGATTCTCCGTAAGGCGGAGTAGAGAATGGGGTTTCTTCGGGAGATAGTGTAGTGATTGCGGGTTTTCCGTAAGGCAGTGAGAAGATTGTTCATTCTCCGTGTGGCAGAGTAGAGAATGGGGTTTCTTCGGGAGATAGTGTAGTGATTGCGGGTTTTCCGTAAGGTAGTGAGAAGATTGTTCATTCTCCGTGTGGCAGTGGAGTTTTTCCGTGACGTAGTGAAGAGATTTCGGTTTCTCCGTAAGGTCGTGAAGAGAATGGGGTCTCTCCGGGAGGCAGAGGGCCGATTGCATGTTCTCCGTTTTGCAGGGGGAGAGGGGGTGGTTTTACGGAGGGTGTTAATCCTGTCTGTTTTCATTAAGACGGTTGTGGATGACATAAATTTATATATCTGTTGCTCTTTTTAAATGATCTCTTTCAGTTGCACGGTCTGGTAGACCATGTCGGCCTGGCTGCTCTCGTAGAGGATGCCGATGGTGGAGTCGTTCACCGAGGTGATGCAGGAGTAGCCGCGGCCACTGTAGGAGTCAAGGAGGATCTGTTTCTCTGCGGGCCAGCTGTTACCATCGTCGTAGCTCACCTTCAGCGTGATGTTGTGTCGTCGGGAGGTAGAGGCGGGATTGACGAAGAGCAGGAGTGATCTCATCTCTCCGTCCTCCTTATAGCTGTGTTTATGCAGGCTGGCCATGCAGGTGGGCTCTATCAGTGCCTTGCGTGAGGTGGGATGTTCACTCCAGCTCTCTCCCAGGTCCGTTGTGGTTGCGATGGTCCGTCCGTTCACCTCGTCGTTACCACGGTTACGGTTGTCGCGCATATTGAGCATAAGGGTGCCGTCTGTCAGCTCGACTGCCATGCTCTCGGTGGTATTTGAGGCTGCGGGATTGCTGGTGGTCCATGTCTCTCCTCCATCCTTGCTCCAGGTGATGTTGGAGAAGGGCTTGCCGTTTTCATCGCGTCCCTGTGTGGGGAGGATCAGTGTGCCGTCGCTCAGCGTGATGCCGTGACCCGGCGCGGGTGCGAAGAGCCACCACTCCTTCTTCTTGAGGTGGGTGAGGTTGACCGGCTCACTCCATGTGAGTCCATCGTCACTACTTTTGGTGATGAGGAACTGCGAGGTCTCCTTCACGCCGTAGCCGGGTTGTGATCCCTTTGCCTGCCACTGATGGATATGACGGGTGCTGTCTTCTGTTAGTCCCTCCACCCAGCGACCTGTCTCCCTGTCTAGCACGCCATGCATCCAGAGGGCGGCGACGAAGATATCACCGCTGTTGTCATCGACCAGGATACAGGCATCGCTCACCCCATTGTATTTTTCGGGTAGGCCGCCCCACTCATTCCTGTCGAGCACCACCTGCATCGGCTCCCAGGTGCGTCCGCCGTCGAAGCTGCGATGCATGCCTATGTCCATATCTCCCTGCAGGTCGCGCGCGCTCTCATAGCGTGCATCGAAGATCGCCAGCAGTGTGCCTTGTTTGCTGGTCGCCAGTCCCGGTATGCGGGAGGTGTGTACGTCGTCCTGCCCATGTTGTCGCAGGGCCACACCCGTTCTCAACAGCATCACATCGCTGTCCGGGAGGTGCAGCTTTCCTTTGTCGGTGACGATCTCACTGCATTGAAAAGCAATGCGGTGGGTGAGATCGACCGTTGTTTTCAGGGTGATGCTTACCCATAGTGTGAGTGTATCTTCCGTGACGGGAAGGTGATCGGTGAAAGAGATTCTGTTGCCCTGCGGCGCTGCTTCTCCTACTGTTATATGGGTATTGAAGATACCCTTCTCATCTGCTTTGAAGAGCGACACCTTTGCTATATCACCTATTTCAGTGGTACCCTCCAGTGAAAGCACCACCTTCTCCAGGGTGTATTCTTCCGGCAGCTGCCGGATCAACGCGATCTTCAGCACCGGGTTGAATTTTTTCTGCGTCAGCACCGGGAGTACCGGGGAGGTGAGTGAGACACTCACCTCATCGGTCGTTCCACAGGCAATCAGAAGCAACGCTGCAAGAAGTGATAAGTATTGTCTGATCATCTTTTCAAGTAGTTAATAAGTATAGAGCGCTCTTGCTTCTTCATCGGTGAGTGCCCTGTTATAGAGGATATAATCATCGAGCATCCCGTTCAGGAAGTTCTCCGGGTTGAAGTTGCCATTCAGGTAGCGGTAGTTGCAGCCGATGTAGTAGGGGGTACCGTCGATGGTTTTGATATCCTTGCCCTGGTTGCTCACCTTCAGCTCCCCGTCGATGTACATGTAACCATCCTTGCGGCCGTCCACCTCCTTGTATATGCATACAAAGTGATGCCACTGGTCGTCGGTCATCGATTGATCCTTGAAATCGACCCAGTTGCCGGCCTTGCCCTTCTGTTCCACGACGAAGCGGACATACTGGTTGGAGGGCTGGAAGCGGAACCAGCTCTGACGGTTCTCATTGTCGGCGCGAGCACCGGGGCCGGAGCCATGGTGGTACACCGCATGGTTGCGCGTGATGGAGGGCACCCTGACCCAGAAGGCAACGGTGAAGTCGGAGGAGCCGAAATCGAGGTGCTCGCTCTCCGGTACCGACAGGATGGCGTAGTTGTTGATGTCATTGCTGTTGAAGACCGCCGCGGCACGTCCCTCGGCATCCACGCCGCTGTAGCGTGTCTCCCCGTTGAAGAGGATCTCCACGCCACCCTGTGAAAGGATTGCGGGTGTCAGCTGGTTGGGCCCGGCATCGATGCTGTCACCGTCGAAGGGGAAGTACATCACCAGCTCCTCGCCCGGTATCACGGAGACGAAGCCCTCTTTCTCAATGGCGGAGCTGTTCACATCGTTCGAAGCAGTCAGTGTGACACGGTATCTGCCCGGGTTGGCGTAGGTGACCAGCGGGTGCTGTTCAGATGAGGTGGCGGGGCTGCCTCCCTCGAAGTCCCACTGCCATGCGGTGGCGTTTCCTGAGCTGATGTCACGGAACTGTATGCTGCCTCCCGCGTAGGTGTTTCTCTTCCCGGCTGCGAAGTTGGCTGCCACGGAGTACTTATCGATGATGGTAAGATAGTCGGTCATCGTCTTGCTGGAGGAGGTGTTGGGGTTGGTAGCCGTCAGCTTCACCGTGTAGATCCCCGGCTCAAAGGTGAGTGAGGGATTCTGCTCGCTGCTGGTCACCACCACACCTTCCTTGTTGGTGAACTCCCAGCGCCACTCTTCGGGGTATCCCACGGAGAGATCCTCGAAGGTGATGAGATCTTCGTTGGTGGCGATGGTTTTGTCTGCTGTGAAGTCGACAGTGATCACGGAGGGGTGGTTCACTTTGATGAAGGACTCCCTGATGAGAGAGATGGAGTCGTTGCCCCTGCCCACCACAAGTTGTACCGGGTAGGTGCCGGGTGTGTGATAGGTAACCTCCGGACTGAAGAGGATGGAGTACTCCGGCGTGCCTCCTTCAAAATACCAGTTCCACCGGGAGGGGTCACCCAGTGACTCATCCCTGAAGGTGATCGCTTCGCCTATCACTATCTCCTGCAGGTCGGCACTGAACTCAGGGGTGAGCGGCTGCGACACTTCATCGGTGCAGGATGCCATACATCCAAGGATGGCAATACATATCAGATAGATTGATTTCATTCTGTTCATATGATTATTTTATTTTTTGTCTGTTTATTTTTTCGAAACTTATTTTTTCATAGGGTTTGTTGTACCCTCTTTCGTAGAGAATGCCAATTTCATTCTCATTGACCATCACTATGTCTGAGTAGGCTGAAGGCCCGCTATGCACCAGGTGTGATCTGTTCCATGTTGCACCGTCGTCACTGCTCTGCCTGAGGGTCATATTGCTCCTCGTGGATCCGGCCGCGTTGGAGAAGAAGAGGAGATGTGCCCCGTTGATGGATGTGTTCAGTATGCTGGCCTGACAGCGTGGGTCGGGTAGCGCGTAATCCTGTCTGCTTGCTGTCCAGCTCTCGCCGCCGTCGCTGCTGTAGGCGACCGTGCGGAAGGGGCTGGAGTTCCTCATGTTCAGCAGCAGGCGCCCGTCGGAGAGCTCGGCGACGGTGGACTCATTTCCCCCTTCGGACCGTCCTCCTATATGCCATGTCGCCCCTTTATCGTCGGAGTAGATGATGTGGGAGTACTGCTTCCTGCCGGGGCCCACCTCGATATAATCGCAGGGCACCACCATCCGTCCCTTATAGGGCTCGCGGGTAAGCATGATGCCGTGGCAGGGTCCCGTGGCATACCATCCCCACTCCTGCTCTTTCGCCATGGAGGTGATCTCACGCGGTGTCGTCCAGGTGAGGCCATCATCGTCGGACCAGCTGTGGAACACCCTGCGGGTGTCGCTGCTTGTGCCGGCATTGATCTCTCCTATATCATCCTCTCCCAGGTTCCATGTCATCAACAGATGGACGTGTCCTGTCTCCGGGTCTGTGATGGGGACGGGGTTGCCGCATGTGTTCTCGCCGTCGTCCCACACCATGATGAGGGGGCTCCAGCTCTTCCCGTTGTCGGTAGAGCGCCGCAGCACCAGGTCAATATCTCCCTCATCCTTACAGTTGCGCTTTCGCGCCTCAGCAAACGCCAGCAGCGTCTTCTCACTGGTGATGGTGATTGCCGGTATGCGAAAGCAGCTATAACCCCCGGTGGATGCCCTGAAGATATCGGGAGCGTTGATGGTTGTCTCCTCCGGTTGGGGCTGCGGCTGCGGATCATTCTCCTCATTGAGAGGTGCCTCTCCCGCGCAGCTGAAGCAGTACAGCAGGAGCATCATGCAGAGGAGTGCAAGATTCATTTTTCTCATTGTATGGAGCTGATATCGATGATTTTAAAATCCAATCCTTCGGTATATCTGTTCTTCCCCCCTTCGTAAAGTAGGGCTACCTTCCCGCTGCTGATCTCCGTCATATCAGAGTAAGCTGACTTGCCGGAGTATATCAGCTTCTTCCCACTCCAGGTCACGCCATTGTCGAGGCTCCTGCGGATGGTCATATTGCTTCTTGTCGCTGCTGAGGCGTTCGAGAGCAGCAGGTTGTTGCCAATGGTGAGTATGCTGCCCTGACATTTGGCGTCGAGCTGGTCGGTGTCGACCACGGGGTCGGACCAGGTCTCGCCGCCATCACTGCTGATGCTCTGCTTACGGTAGAAACCGTCGCCTGTACGCATGTTGAGGATCAGTGACCCGTCAGGCAGCTCAGCCACGGAGCACTCACCCACACTACCGGAGGGGGTTGGTGCGCCTGCCTTCCATGTCTCACCATGATCGTCGGAGTAAGCTACATGGGAATAGTCAATAACTTTTCCGTCCTCTCTTACGGTGAAGTAGTTGGGGGCTACCAGCCGTCCCTTATACGTGCCGTTGCTGATCTGGATGCCGTGAACGGGGCCTGTGCCGTACCAGTCCCACGACTCATCCTTGATGTCGGCAGTGATCTCTGCCGGCTCGCTCCATGTCACACCTTCATCGTCGGAGAAGGAGTAGTATGGCCTGCGGGTATCTTTTCCCGTACCGTTGACCAGTGTGCTCCACTTGTCATCACCATGGTTCCAGGTCATGAGCAGGTGCACTCTTCCCTGATCATCCACAATAGGTAAAGGGTTGCCGCAGGTGTTCCTGCCATCGTCCCAGATGGTGATCTGATTGCTCCATGTCTCACCATTGTCGGCAGAGCGTTTCACCACCAGGTCAATATCCCCCGAGTCACCGTTGCTCCGCAGCTTCCTCGCTTCGGCGAAGGCGAGCAGCACGCCCTCCTTGCTCTTCACTATCGCGGGGATGCGGTAGACCTCATAGCCGGCGCTGCCCTGCTCAAAGACGTAGTTGAATTCAGATGCCGGGGGTGGGTTGGGCGTGGGTGTGGGATCGGGCAGATCACCGTTTTTATCACCACAGGCTGTCATCAGTAACGGGGTGAGGATAAACAACGCCATGATTCCATATCGCTTACAAATTTTCATATCCTTCTGTTTGTGTCAGGTTAGGGTTCAGGTCGAGGTCTCTCAGCGGGATAGCCAGGTAGAGGGGTATGATTGTCCCTTCATCGGCTTTCCTCTTCAGGTTGGGTACCTCTTCATATACATCGATGGTGCCTCCGTAGTGAAAGCGGAGCAGGTCGGGCCATCGTTTTCTCTCGAGGTAGAGCTCACGTGCTCTCTCCTTTAATATCTCTCTTTCCACCGTGATGCGGTCTGTAGCACCGTTATAGTCACCAATCTTCGCTCTTCCTCTCACCTTGTTGAGCTCGGTGATCGCTTCGGTGATCCTGTTGAGGGCTGCCAGTGCTTCTGCCTTGAAGAGATGCATCTCTGCCAGGCGGTAGACAATGATATCGGAGTCGTAGCTACGGTCGCCCTCTGTCTGTGTTCCTCTCATCTTGTTATCGAAGATTCCTATCAGGTTACTCTCGGCATCTACTGCCCTTATATAGGAGTGGTCTCTTCGCTGGTCGGTGGGATATTCATTGAAGAGGGCCATCAGCTCCTCACTCGGGGCGTAGGTGCTTCTGGCACCACCCTTGGCATAGGGGATAAGTGCTTTGTTGACTGCTTTCTCCACGAAGACATCTCTCGGCTTGAGCCGGCTGCTGTAGTGTCCATCTTTTTCAAAGATATTGAAATGGATGGCGAAGATCACCTCTTCACCTTTCTTGGTCGCATAGATGTCGCCGAAGGAGTCTTCCAGTGAGAGGCCTGCACTTGCTGCGTCGGCGAGAGCGATCACCTCAGTGAGGTCATCATTGCTGCCACCCAGCACTTTGGCCTTCCATAGCAGGATGTCTGCTTTCAGCGCCCGTGATGCCGGCAGGGAGGCACGTCCCCTGCCGTTGGCGTACCCCTGTTGCGGGAAGAGCTCAATGGCGCTGTTCACATCGTCGAGTGCCTGCTGCAGCACCTCCGCGGCAGGTGATCTGCCCAGCTTGGGTTTGTTGGCATTCTCGGTGGGCTCCAGCTCGATGGGAGCATCGCCCCATATCCGCACGATATTGAAGTACATCATGGAGCGGATCATACGGGTCTCCGCAAGGAGTGCCTGCTTGTCTGATTCAAGGCCGAAGTTGATGGTCTCCACATTCCTTATCATCAGGTTACAGTGATGGATCACCGAGTAGTAGTCGAGCCAGCTATAACCGTTCTGGGCGTTGAGGTTCTGTGCCCACAGGTTGGAGGGTCCCCCTTCCAGTCCTGTGGTGAAGGCATCCCCCCGGTCTTCGAAGTGAAGTGTTGCGTTGGAGACATCCCTGAGGCGCGTATAGATTCCCATGAGGTAACTCTCTGCGTCGCCCTTCGAATTCCAGTAGTCATCGCCTGTGATACTGGAGACGGTATCCACCTCCAGGAGGTTGCAGGCGTTCATCAACAGCAGTGAAGCTGCAAACAATATATATCTGATACTTTTTTTCATCTTTTTCTGTTGTTATATTGTTAGAAAGTGATTCTTGCTCCCATGTTATATTGTCTCGGCCTGGGGTAGGTGCCGTAATCCACGCCGTTGTAGATCTCGGGGAACATGCCCTCATACTTTTTCAGGTAGCCGAGGTTGTAGGCGCCGGCAAAGAGCTCTACAACGCTCAGATGCATCTTGTCTACCCATGCCTGTGGGAGAAGATAGCTCAGTGATAGCTCACGGAACGCCAGGAAATCACCTTTGCTGAAATAGAGGCTGTTGTTGGTTGATCCCTGCGTGGTGCTGCCTATCTGGTTATCCCATCTCATATGGTTCCTGTACTGATAATCGTAGTCGCTCTGCACCGTGTACTTAGGGTACTTTGTACCATCGTCGGGGCTCTGCCAGGTGTTGGTGAGCACCTCCCTGATACCGTTGTTATTGTTTCTGGAGCTGCCCATGATCTGACCCTTGAAGCCGTTGTCGATGACGTGCCCCGTGGCCCAGTCCATCACTATCCGTGCTGTGAGCCCCTTGTACCGGAGTGTGTTGAGGATACCTCCTGTCTTGTCGGGACGGATATAACCCATGAAGATCATATCATTGGCGTTGAGGACACCATCGTTGTTCACATCCTCGAAGCGGGAGTCACCCGCATGCTTGGCCCTGCCCTGAGCATTGGGGTCGGTAGGTGCGTTGGCGGCCTCCTCTTCTGTCTGGTATGTGCCCATGTAGTGGAAAGCCCATCTGCCGCCAAACTGCTCTCCCTCGGCCAGTCCCCCCACTTTCTTCAGGTCGCCCGTGGCAGGGTCGTAGATGAAGTTACCACCTACCCTGTTCTTCTCTTCACCATTGTCGGGCAGCTGCTCCACGATGCTCCTGTTGTAGGAGAAGGTAAGTCCCAGATCCCAGCTGAAATTATGGGTCTCCACGGGTGTGGCACTCAGCTCCACCTCAAAACCTCTGTTTCTTATGGAGCCGTAGTTGCTCTTGATGGAGCTGTAGCCTGTAGAGTACCATAACGGTTCATCGTAGAGGCGGTCGTGGGTCAGCTTATTATAGTAGTCGACCAGGAGGTTGAGCCTGTCATTAAAGAACCCCAGGTCCACCCCTATGTCGTAGGAGTCAGTGGTCTCCCACACCAGCTGTGAGTTCTTCAGGGTGGTGTTGAGGATGCCCACTCTGCCCATGTAGTTGGCACCGGTGATGGTGTATGCCCCTCTCGAGTTGGCCACGCTCAGGTTGTTGTTGCCCGTGCGTCCCCAGCTGGCACGCCATTTCATCTTGCTTAGCAGTGAGCGTGCCGGTTCAAAGAACTCCTCTCTGTGCATGTTCCATCCGGCGGACACCCCGGGGAAAATACCCCACATCTTATCCTCTGCAAAGCGGGAGGAGCCGTCGGCGCGGATGCTGGCAGAGGCCATGTACTTCCCTTTATAGTCATAGTTGAGACGGCCGAAATAGCTGAGTGTTGCTTCATACGTCTTGGTGGAGGAGGCTCTCTGTGTACTGTCGGCGGTAGCGTTGAGCGTGGGTATAAGGTCGATCATTGAGCCGCTGCCGCTGGCCGAGAGCCTGTAGCTGTAATCGTTGGTGTAGCTGGTACCGGCCACAGCTGAGATATTATGATCGTCTGCGATCTCTTTCTCGTAGGAGAGGAGAGCATCACCCTGCAGGTGGCGGTCGTAGTTATGACGTGCCGATGCGGGGCGTATGGTGTTGCCTGTGGTCTCATTGTCGGCCTGGAAGTAGTTCTCTATTCCCTCAGTACCGAAGTAGTAGGCTGAAGGGCTGAATACCAGTCCGGGCATGATATCCCATTTACCGGCCATCTGGAAGGTAGTGCGGTAGACCGTGACATCATCGTAGTTTGTTTTATAGTACACTTCATGAATTCTATTGCGGAAGGAGGATATCCCTTCTCCCGGTGCGGGGGTGCCATCTTCGTAGTAGAGGCGGTAGGTGGGAGGGGTGAGTATATTGCGTGAGATGGAGTTGTTGGTGTTGCCTCCACCTACGGCATCCCTCACCTGGAAGCTTGCCTTGGTGGTGATGCTCCATTGGTCACTCAACTTATAATCGCCGTTGAACAGCAGGCTGTAGTTCTTATACCGTGTACCTCTTAGTATCCCGTCCTGATCCATGTAGCGGAGTCCCACATAGTAGTTACCGCTGTCGTTACCTCCGGAGATGCTCAGGTCGTACTCCTGCTTCTGTCCGTTTTTGAAGGTGGCGTCCTGAAAGTCGTTATCCTGGAAGATAAGCTGTCTCCCTGTCACCGGGTCCTGCATGGTCTGCCATCCCTGGTTCTCCAGCAGGTCACTCACATACTGTTGTCCGTAGTTGGCCAGATAGACATCGAGGAATTCCAGGGTGTTCTTCGCATTTCTGGGGTTACCTGTAGACATGCCAAAGGAGCCGCTCAGGAACTTTGCCTGGTCGGACGATCCGTTGTAGGTGTACTCCGGCCTGTTGAACTTAGCGATGTTGCTGCGTGTGATTTGTATATATTCCCTGGCATTGAGCAGCGGTATCCTTTCGGGTTGCATCTCCAGGCCGTGGGTATATCTGAGGCTCACCTTTGCTTTTCCTTTTTTCCCTGATTTGGTTGTGATGAGGATGATCCCATTGGCCGCTCTCGAGCCGTAGATAGCTGTGGAGGCTGCATCTTTCAGCACCTCCACCGATTCGATGTCGGCAGGGTTCATGTCGGAAATATTCCTGAAACCCTGGGACACGATGCCGTCAATAATAAATAGAGGGGTATCACCTTCGGGTGAGGTGGAGCTTCCACCCCTGATAAAAACCTGTGGGTTTGTCCCGGGCTGACCGCTCTGCACCTGCAGAGATAGTCCGGCTACCTTCCCTTGCAGCTGTAGCAGAGGGTTCTGTCCCGGTGTCTTCAGGAACTCCTCTTCACCCACTTTCGATACAGAGTGGGTGAGCAGTGCCCGTGATTGTTTCCCGTAAGCTATAGCCACAAATTCCTCCAGTTCAACTGTAGATAGCTGCAACACCACATTCAGTTGCTTTGCCTCCGTCACCCTGATCTCCTGTCTCTGAAAACCAACGTAGGAGAACTGCAGTGTTGTCCCTTTCGGGATAGTTACTCTGTAGATACCGTCTATATCGGTAACTGTTCCCTGCGTAGTGCCTTTGACAACCACAGAAACGCCGGGTAATGTCTCTCCTTCATTGTCATATACAGCTCCCGACACGGTTAGATCCTGTGCCAGAAGGTGCGACAAGGAAGCAAATATAAAAACAAATAAGGCCAAAAATCGATAAATATTTCTCATCTTTGTTATGATTTTAAAATAATTGTGTTTTAAAATTATTTCAGGAAGGGGTACTGTTTGCAGGACATACCCCTTTCACTATTTTTTCAGGTAACCGATCTGCTCCAGGTCGTCCCTGAGCGCAGCATACTCCTCTTTTCCGAATGAGGCCAGGGGGGGGCGGCACTCACCGCATGCTATTCCTATGAGGTTCATGATGGCTTTACCACCTCTTACCCCACCTCCGTATCTGATGATGACCCTGACGATCTCCACCGACTCTCTCTGGTAAGCCCTTGCTTTCTCCAGGTCGTTCTCTTTCACTGCCTTCATGATGTTCAGATAGACCGATGGCAGGTAGTTATAGGTACTGCCTACGCCGGCGACAGCGCCCAGAGCCAATCCGCAGATCAGCGTCTCGTCAAAGCCGTGCAATACTTCGAAGGCACCCCCATCGAGATGAATACATTCGCTCATTTCCATCATGTTGTTGTGGGTATACTTCACACCCGCCAGGGTGGGTATCTCCCTGATGCCCTCCAGCAGGAAAGTGGTTACGGAGAGGGTGATGCCTGTCATTGAAGGCATGTTGTAGTAGTAGAAGGGGAGAGTAGGTGCCGCCGCCGCTACAGGCCTGAAGAAACCGATCAGCTCCTGTATCGTTGCAGGCTTGAAGAAGGAGGGGGCGATGGAGGCGATGGCATCGGCACCTGCTTCTGCCGCATGTGCTGAGAGCTCCATGGCGTCGCGCTGACAGTCGCCGCCCACATGGGCGATCACCCTGAAGCGGCCGCTGGCAGCTTTTACCCATTGCTCCAGGATTTTCTTCCTCTCTTCCGTCGTCAGGGAGGTAAATTCACCGGTTGTGCCGCATACGAACACCCCCCCGATGTCAGTATCGGCGATATGCTGCGCATAACGGTCGATAACGGCGTAGTTGATATCGCCATTGGCATGCATGGGAGTGAAGGTGGCTGCGACCAATCCTTTCAGTTTTTGATAATTTTGCATAAGATTTTTTTGACGTGACCGGAACCGGCATCCGTTTGCTGCTTCTGTGCAGTTGCCGAATACTCGTTTCCTTTTCCAATGATGAATAGTTATTTTTTTTAAAATGATGTCGGTACGTAGGTTTTATTGAGAGAGACGGCGCAGGATGTTTGCGCATTATCATCTGTCTTACTCTTTCAATCTCATTCTCAGGGGAGCTTTTTCTGTTTATCTCCGTCTCTTAGCTGCTGTCCAGTGTCGTTTTTTTGGCTGATAAAAATTTTATATACCTCGAAATGCTGCTCGAGCGCTTTTCTATAGCTGTCCTCATCATCATCTTTCAGATAACGCAGCAGATCGCGGTGCGTGACGATGCGTCCCTCTTCCTGTAGTCTCATGTTGATAGGGGCCAGATATTCCTTGAATTTATCTTTCACGAAAGTCATCACGGGATGAACAATATTCTGAAACTCTGCAATTGTTTTGTTCCCCGTTATCTTATATAACTTCGTGTGGAAAGCAAATTCACTGAAGGGTGCATACTCGTTATTCTCGTACATGATACCTACCTTCACGATCTCCTCCAGATCCTCCAGATCTTTAGGGGTGATGTTTCTGAAAATATCGTGACATATCCCCACCTCCAGGGCGATACGAAATCCCAGGATATCGAACAGGGCATCTTCACCTAAGATCCGGGGATCAACCACACGGCGCATACCTCCAAGGATGGATGGTTCAGTTAGCACCATGCCCCTCCGGGTACGTGTCTCTATCATGCCCATCATCTTTAGTCGGCTCAATGCTTCCCGGAGTACACTCCGGGCTACCCCCAGTGAGGCAGAGAGCTCCATCTCGTTGGGGATATGATCCCCTGTCTGAAGCTCTTTCTCCCTGAAGTAATTCAACAACTTGTCTTCCACCTGGTCTACAAGGGTAACGGAATTATTCTGTATTTTCAACCTTTCCATGAGTATAAATTAAATAAATCAGATGATATGTCCTAATTATATGATTTGTCGGACAAATATAAAGGGAATATTTATATATGCTAAAAGATGGTATGGGTTTTAACATGAAAAGGCGTTATATTAAGATAAATTAGGTAAAAAGAGGCAGTTTAGGCTCTATTATTAACAGAAAGCTGTAAGCTATAAGCTATAAGCTGTAAGCTGTAAGCTTTTTGAGGTGGAAGATTGTTAGGAGCAGCGGTTTGGGGGGTTAGAAAATTAGCTATAAGCAATAAGGGATAAGCTGTAAGCAGTAAGCAATAAGCTCTTGAGGTGGAAGCTTGGTAAGGGCAGCGGTTTGGGGGTTAGCGATAAGCTATAAGCTATAAGCGTTTGTAGAGTAGATTCATGCTCTCGATATGGCCGGAGATCTGGGTGTTGTTGATAAAAGTGCCGGAGTAATGATATCCTAAGCGGAGGAAAGTTTTGTTCATCGGGATGGAGGCAAGCCGTGCGATGGTGAAAAGGGTCTGTATGTTTTGTAGCTGCATGGCTTCTTCCATTGTCCGCAATAAAAGGCAGGAGAGGCTGTGGCCGGTGTGCTCCTTGTCGGTCGCGAAATCGGTCATCTCCGCACTTTGGGTGTCGAAATCGATCTCGGCGGAGGAGAGGGCAGCCAGTGTCTCTCCCCTGAAAGCACCGAAGTATTGTACATCCTCCTCCATCATCCTGGCGATATAGGCGGGATCATGTATGGGGAAGGGGTAGCTCTCGAACACCCGCGCGTAGATCTTCGCAATCTGCGCTGCATCTGTTTTCTTCAGCTGACGGACACTATAATCTGCCCACTTTTTGCTCTGATCATGCTGTCGCAGCGGCTCCGACAGGAGCTGCCGGAAGCGTGCAAGCTCCTCTTCGGGCTTGTCCGCCAGTCGTGCGGGATCGTTGAAACGGGAGAGAAACAGCGCATCTTCTTCGCCATTGTAGAAACGGGGGATTTGTCCCTCCGTGATGAATCCCTCATCCAGAAAGCGGGGGGCGAGGCTCCCGGGTACCTTGCAGAAGAGCTTGCTATAGCGCTCTTCCACCGTGAGCTCCTCCAGCCGCTGCATGACGGCGGTGAGATCCTCCTTCTTCAGTTTCATCAGGTAGACCCGGTCGTTCAGCTTACCGTGCTGGATGACCGAGCCACTGCCTATTTGTTCTATGGTGTCACTCATTATCATAGCGTCTCTGTAGCCGTTCGTTATTCTCAGGGATAAGTGAGATGGTGTCGTTGTCGTTGGAGAGCAGTTTCTCAATTCCTATCGCTTCCATCTCGTCCGCCTCCCTGATATTGAGATCGAGATTACAGTGGTCGCAGTCGCGGTCGCAGTTCTTTGCCTCGTAGCTGTCGGGCTCCTTGTAGGTGGTGATCACCCCCTCGTAGTTGCGTAGAACGACCTTGTTGGTGGACCAGGAGATGATGTAGTTGGGCATCACCGGTATCTTGCCGCCGCCGCCCGGGGCGTCGATGACATAGGTGGGACGGGCGAAGCCGCTGGTGTGGCCGACAAGGCTCTCCATGATCTCGATCCCCTTGCCGACAGGTGTGCGGAAGTGGGAGAGTCCTTCGGAGAGGTCACACTGGTAGAGGTAGTAGGGACGCACCCTGTTCTGCACCAGCTTGTGCACCAGGTTACGCATGATGCGGGGACAGTCGTTCACATCGGCCAGCAGCACCGACTGGTTACCGAGCGGGAAGCCGCCGTCGGCCAGTTTTGCCAGCGCCTCGCGTGAGGAGCTGGTGAGCTCGTTGGGATGGTTGAAGTGGGTGTTGATCCAGAGAGGCTGGTATTTCTTCAGGATGGAGACCAGCTTGTCGGTGACCCTGTAGGGCAGCACCACCGGTATGCGTGTGCCGATGCGGACTACCTCGACATGAGGGATGGCGGTGATCTCGGCGAGGAGCCAGTCGATCATCTCGTCGGGCAGCATGAAAGGGTCGCCGCCGGAGAGGAGCACATCACGCACCTGTGGTGTGTTTTTGATATACTCAATACCCTTCTGCAGCTGACTTTTGGAGGGGATGTACGAGGCGTCGCCCACCTTGCGCTTGCGGGTGCAGTGGCGGCAATACATGGCACAGAGGTTGCTCACGTGGAACAGCACCCTGTCAGGATAACGGTGGGTGATCCCCTCCACGGGACTGTCCTTCTCTTCCGAGAGAGGATCGCTGTGCTCGGAGTTGAGCGTTGTGAGCTCCTGCACGCTGCCAAACGCCTGTTTGAAGACCGGGTCGTTGCGGAAGTTCTCTTTATGGATGAGAGAGAGGTAGTAGGGGGTGATGGAGAGCGGGAATATCTCGAACGTTTCCTGAAGCTCTTTTCTTTCGCTCTCATCGAAGTGGATGCCGGTCAGGTACTCGAACTGTTCAAGGGTTGTGATGGCATGTTTCAGCTGCCATTTCCAGTTTTTCCAATTAGAGATATCGGAGAGGTCATCGATCTTGTTCGCGATCCCCTCCTGGTTCTTTGTATAAATCATAAATGCATAGTTTTTATTCCTATTCGAACAAATGTACAAAAATTTAACTAAAAACAATGTACGAAATGCAGTTTTAACTTACTAAATGTAATAAAATGGTGGGAGATTGGCGGTAAAATTTTTAGTGATCAGCGGTAAGTGATCAGCAATAAGCTATAAGCTATAAGCTATAAGCGGTAAGTGATAAGCTGTAAGCGGTAAGCTATAAGCGGTAAGCTATAAGCTATAAGCGGTAAGTGATAAGCTGTAAGCGGTAAGCTATAAGCTGTAAGTGATAAGCTGTAAGATATAAGCTGTAAGCAATAAGCAATAAGCAATAAGCAATAAGCAATAAGCAATAAGCTATAAGCAATAAGCTTTTTAGGTGGGAGCATGTTATGGGCAGCGGTTTAGGGGGCAACGGTCAGCACTCGGTTCGGAAAAATGACTACGCTTTTTCCTCTTTTTCCACCACAGGATAAAACCGGTAACCGGCAGACTGGCAATAAAGAGGCTCATCATAAATGCAAATATCTTTCCAGGTAATCCGAGGATAGCACCCGTGTGAATCTCATAATTCATTCGCATCAGCTTATCAGCAAAATCAGCATCCTTGAATTGTCCATAGATATTGTATGTCGTTATTTCATCCAGCGTATACTGGTTGAAATAACGATAATCTGTTTTCCAGTATTTCCCGTCGCTCTGGTTCGCATTCGCCGCAATGGAAGCAGTGTCGGAGTGTACAGGATGGACCTCTATAGAGGCTGCATCGGGATATTCGTGCTGCATCAACATCCACACCTTGTCGAGCGGTTCACTCACACTCAACGTATCATCCCTGCCCTGCGGATAAGAAATTACTTCGGTGTATGCCAGTGATTTCTCGCCTCCGGCTGATTTATAATAGAGATTCGCGAACCATTCGAAGCCCCACACTAAACCGGTGATGGCAAAAATAAGTGCAAACAGAGTAACATACAATCCACCCACCACATGCAAATCGCGATTGATGCGCGGCCATCTGGTACCCTTTTTCCAACGGAACCAGATGAGGTTTTTCAGTCCTTTTCTGTTCCTGGGTATCCAGATGATAATACCGGTAAAGAGAATAATGATAAACAGCAGTGTGGAAGAAGCCACCAACGGACGACCAATCTGAGGAGGTAGCCAGAGGTAATAGTGCCCTTGTAAAATAAAGCGAAAGAAATCCCTGTTCATATCTTTTACTTTCTGCACTTCACCTGTATAGGGATTCAGATAGGCGATCACATAGTAATTCGGATTGTATCCGAAAAAGATGAGTTCAGCAGCTTTTGACTTTCCATTATATTTTACGGCATGAAGTTCTTTGCCGGGTACTATTTTTTCACCCACATTGCTCAACGCTGTTGGAAGCATCAGTGCTTCATTCCGCTTTTCTACATAGTGATACCTGCCTATGCCGGTTATTTCTTCCTGAAAAGCATAGAGTGAGCCGGTAACGGCGATGATAAAAACCAAAAGCCCGGACGCCAGTCCGAGCCAAAGGTGAAGTTTATGAAATAGTTTTCTCATTCTCAAAACTTATAGGTGATGCTCAATCTTGCATTAATCAAGGCTTCCGATTGCCAGTAGTAATATTCACCCCAGTCATAATATCCTCCGGAGTAAAGGGTTTCGCTTGTGATATTGTTTACGTTCAGCGCCATGGTGAACTTATCCAACTGATAGGATACAGCACCGTCTAATCTGAAGTAATCGGGTAGTGAGTGCCTTGTTCCGTCAGAGAGACTCCATGATGTGCGACCCCTCTGATATTGTGCCCCAAGCGACAGTCCTAACCCTTTAATAATACCTTTGGATGCTCGATAGGTGATCCAGGCATTGCCCAGATGGGTTGTGATCCCGGGGATAGTGATGTTCACCTTTGCAGGATCGGTATCATTGGTCACAATGCCATCGGTATAGGCGTAGTTTGCTGTCAGGTTCAGGTTATCGGTGATCTGTCCACGAAGATCAAACTCAACACCCCGGGTCACTGTCTGCCCCAGCTGAATTGAGAAGTTGATATTGTCGGGGTCGGCGGTAAGCATGTTGTTTTTGGTGATTTTGTAAAGCGACAACGAGGTGATCCAGTTTCCTCCATACCATTCACGTTTCAAGCCTAACTCCATGTTATCTCCCGTCACGGGTTTAAAACTTTTACCTTGCATATCTGACCCTGCCTGCGGAACGAATGCCTGATCGTAAACACCATAAACAGAGCTGTTTTTATCGATTGAGTAGCTCACTCCTACACGAGGGGTGAATTTTGAAGCATCAATGCCTCCTGAATAGGGGTCAAGGTCGGTGGTCGTAGTAAAACGACCGGCCAGGGTCAGACGCAGTTTGTCACTCAACATACTTATTTCGTCCTGTAGATAATAACCAACATAGGATTGACGGTAATGAACGCCACGCTCGCGAATACTCAGTGAACGATCGAACACGGGATATTCTGAAACAGCAATCTCTCCATAAACCGGATTGTAGACGTTCAACGGTTTCAGTGCTGCCGTTTGTGACCAGTCATGATAGAACGATTTGTCACCTATGTCAATGCCACCCAAAAGGCGGTGTCTCAGTAAGCCTGTTTGCAGATCACCATTGACAAAAAACTGTCCTACTTTACTCCCTCCCTCGTAATCCCAAATGGAGACGGAGCGATAAAGCGAGTCTTGATTTGTCGAGAAACCTGATGGCCACAAACTTTCACCTTTCTGTTCTGCGTTGATATAAGCCATTTGTCCGGTAAATTTCCAGTTGTCATCAAGGTGATGTACCAAAGTAAGGAACGCTGAATTTTCAGTCAGCGTTGTTGGGGGCATATTGTCTTCGGCTGTAGTAAAATCAACCGGCAGATCGTTATACTCCTTTGCCGAGAAAGAGTAATTAGAGCCAATCATGTTCATTCTGTTTTGCTGATGCGTGTATTCAGCGGTAAGGGAGGTGTTGTCGCTTAATTTGTATTTTAGAACCGGAGCTACTGAGATGCGGTTATTATAATCATAAGGGCGTTGTGAGCCTTTCGACTGCCCGAGCATATTCAGGCGATAAAGTAACTTCCCGCTTTTGTCCAGCCGGCCATCCAAATCGAGAGTCGAGCGATAGGTGTTAAAGCTTCCCACGCTCATGCTAACCTCACCTTTTGTGATGCCGGTAGGCTTTTTTGTTACCACATTATAGAATCCGCTTGGTTCACCATTGGCCAGCATAAATCCTGCAGGTCCTTTGACAAACTCTATGCGCTCCACCATGCTCATATCCTCCGGTTGCGGACTCCACGACATGGTCACATTCATTCCGTTACGGAAAGCAGCAATCTGAGAACCACGCATATATATCAATGTATAATTGTCCCAGTGTTCCATGCGCCGCGCGCCGCTCACATTACGGGTGACACCTTCGAGCATATCAAAAATCTGTTGATCTTTGATGATCTGTTGCGTTACTATCTGTATGTTCTGAGGTACTTCGAGGAGGGGCGTTTTCAGACGAAGCGATATCGATGGATAATCCCTCACATACTTGCTGGGGTTGGCTGTCACCACCACTTCGGTGAGCTCTCTGATATTTTCGTTAAGCACAAAGTCAACATTTGCCGTCATATCTGCCTCCACCTCAACACTCTTACTTTGTGGCTCCACACCTATAAAGCTGGCTTTTAGGGTATATCTGCCCGGCTTTACATTATCTATCGAATAGGTTCCATCGTGTTGAACTGTGGAACCATTTTGAGTACCAATCAATAGTATATTTACAAATTCAGCCACTTTGCCGTCATTTGTAGAGACAGATCCTTTTATAGAGCCTGTTTGCGCAAATAGTTGCGTTGACATAAGAAACAGTAGCAGGAAGAATAATTTTTGCATGCCTTTTTTATCTAAATTTTTTTTGGTTGCAAAATTAGCGGATGCAAAGGGTATCTACAATCCCTTTTTATTAGGTGTTTGTCATTAAAAAGTAATTAGTTTTGAGTATACCATAGATTATTATTACTTGAACTGAACAGTGTTTTGGGTTTTTGAGGTCAGTTGTCAGCGTCAGTTGTCAGCGGTAAGCTTTCAGGTTTCAGTGGCCAGATTTCAAACTAACTATCTCTTTTTCCTAAAAAAACACAAAAAACAGATCTTTCATTTTGCGGAAAAATATAAACAGTATATATTTGCAACATTGTTGCATTTGAAATATTGTTTCATTATGACAGTCGAAGAGCTATTACACAAGTATGATTTAAAGAATACAGGTTGCAGGAAGTTTATCCTGGGCGAGATGCTGAAAAGCGATACGGCGCAATCAGAGAATGAGTTAAAGGAGTCCTATCCCGATCTGTTCGACCGGGTGACCTTCTACAGGACGTTGAAGACGCTGGAGGAGCGGGGCATCATTCACAAGATCGTGCTGAACGACAATTCGGTGAAGTATGCATTGAGCGGCGATCATCATGCGGATGATCATCTCCATTCCCATTTTCACTGTGAGAAGTGCGACGAGGTGCTTTGCCTGGGCAGTAAGACGCAGTTCGAAGCCGAGCTGCCGCAGGGTTTCATCATGAAGGATGTGTTCGTGGTGATTGAGGGGATGTGTGCCGGCTGCGTTGCACATTCCTGATTCTTCAAGGATTTTATGTCGGCTGTGCTGTTTTTGGTTATCGAGGGCGGGTATGATGCCTGTAGTGCACTTTCCTGATTATACAGAAATATTTATGAGGATATATATGATGCTGTTATTGCTAACGGCAACGGTTTTGAATGCTTACACGCAGGTTGTGTCGCTGAGGGGATATGTGCACGATGGGGAGAACGGTCTTTACCTGCCGGCGGCTACTCTCTCGCTACAGCCGGGTGAGAAGCACCTGCAGAGCAATAACGGTGGATTCTTCTCGATGGAGGGACTGGAGCAGGGCCACTACCTGCTTACCGTGCAGTTTATCGGTTACGAGACGTTGAGACTGCCGCTGACACTGGGGCATGATACACTGCTGCACCTTCATCTGCAACCATCGGCGTTACAGCTGAAAGAGGTGATGGTTCAAGGACGCTTACAGCCCGCGCGTGCGCTACCCTCCTCGCTGGCGGTGGAGGAGATTGGTCGTCTCTACCTGCTGCAGCACAATTCTGTGAGCTTCGCAAAAACACTCTCGGCACTGCCGGGTCTCTCCTCGATGGATATAGGTGCGGGCTTCTCCAAGCCGGTGATCAGGGGACTGGGATTCAACCGCGTGGCGGTGGCCGACAGGGGCATCGTGCAGCAGAACCAACAGTGGGGGGCGGATCATGGGCTGGAGATAGATCAGTATGACGTGGATGATGTGCGGGTGCATAAAGGTCCAATGTCGCTTTTCTTCGGTTCTGACGCGATGGGAGGGGTGATTGAGATCCTTCCGCCGACAGTACCCGGGAATGACGGGATATGGGGGGATGCCCTGCTGACCTACAAGAGCAACAACGATCTATACGGCACCTCGGTGGTGGTGAACAGTAAAAAGGGAGCGTGGTTCCTCCGTGGCCGTGCCACGCTGCAGAGCTACGCGGACTACCGCCTGCCGGCCGATACGGTGACTTACCTCACCTGGCAGCTGCCTCTGCATGACCGGCGTATGAAGAATACGGCGGGAAGGGAGCAGAACCTCTCTCTCTCTGCCAACTACGATAGTGGCAGGATGAACAGCTGGCTCCATGCTTCGAATATCGGCGCAAAGAACGGCTTCTTCCCCGGAGCACATGGTATACCCTCGCTGTCTCGTCTGGCACCGGACGGATCGGCACGTAACGTGGAGATGCCCTTTGCCACATCGAACCACTTCAAGCTGATCTCCAACAACGAGATAAACCTCTTCCACGCATCCATGCAGATCGATCTGGGATACCAGCGTAATCGCCGGGAGGAGCGATCGTCCTTTCATACGCACTACAGCACACAGCCACCGCCGGTGGTGGATCCCGACCTGGAGCTGCAGTTCCTGCTTGATACCTACTCGGCAAATATCCGTTTGAAGGTGGGTGAGGAGAAGAGATGGCGGAAGACGATCGGCCTCTCGGGCGAATACCAGCATAACAGGGTGGGAGGCTACTCTTTCCTGTTACCCGATTTTAACCGCTTTACCGCGGGTGCTTACTGGCTAAACGAGTGGGTGCTCAGCAAGATGCTCTCCTTCACCGGCGAGGTACGTTATGATGCGGGGTATCTCGCTGTGGAGGGTTATTACGATCCCCTGCTGGCGGACTATCTGCGGATGCAGCAGCAGCGTGAGGAGCAGGTGGCCTTCTACGCCCAGCGGGCGGAGGAGCTGCGGAAGCGTTTCGGTGACTGGTCCGGTGCCATCGGCTTCACCTACCGGCCGGACGGTCGTCAGACAATAAAAATAAATATAGGCAAGAGCTTTCGCTATCCCTCGGCCAATGAGCTGGCATCGAACGGAGTGCATCACGGTGCCTTCCGCCATGAGATGGGAGAGCCTTCACTCACCTCCGAGAGCGGTTACCAGTGGGATATAGCGTATCGGTATAAAAACAGAAAATGGACGTTTGCAATCTCTCCTTTTCTCTCATGGTTTAACAACTATATCTACCTGGAGCCGTCGGGTGAGTGGTCGGTACTTCCCCATGCGGGGCAGGTCTATCGTTACCGGCAGGCAAAGGCGGTGATGGGTGGCGGCGAGATGGGGGTAAGCTACGCACCGGACAATCACTGGCGCCTCTCGACCGACCTGGAGTATATCTACAACAGGAACATGACGGATGGTTATCCGCTTCCCTTCTCTCCGCCGGCAGCTGTTACCAGTGATCTCTCTTACAGCGGACAGGGACGGCAAAAGTTAGCTCAGTACATGCTGCGACTGGAGCACCAAGGGGTGTTTGCCCAGCACAGGATTGCCAGGAACGAGGAGCATACACCGGGGACACAGCTTTTAAATCTCTCGGTCAATATCCACTGGCTGGTCGGCGGGAGAAGGGTGATCACCGACTTTCAGGTACAGAACCTGTTGAACACCCCTTATCTGAATCATCTGAGCTTCTACCGCCGGCTTAATCTGCCGGAGCCGGGACGCAATACCCAGCTGATCGTGAGGCTGCCGTTTTAAAAAGCTATAAGTAGTAAGCTATAAGCTATAAGCAATAAGCAATAAGCAATAAGCTGTAAGCTGTAAGCTTTTAGGTGAGGGCTTGGTAGGGGCAGGGGTCTCTGTTTTAGTAGTCAGTTATCAGTTATTAAATCATTAAATTGGACTTGCAAACTTAATTGAGACAAAAAGTTAAGCGACATTTTTAATTGATCAATCAATAAATCAATAAATCAATCAATAAAATATCAAAATATCAAATCAAACTATCAAAATGAAAACAAGAAAAATTCCAACCATTCTTTTATTGGTGGCAGTGGCCGCTTTCAGCTCGTGTGCAAAAGAGGAGTTAGACAATGAGAAGCCGGTGATCGTGCTGATGGCACCTGAAGAGGATGGAGCGGTGCTGCCGGGTAGCGGGATCCATTTCGAGGTGACCCTTTCCGATAATGAGGCGCTGGCATCATACAAGGTGAATATCCACGGTGCCTTTGACGGACATGAGCATAGCGCCACGACCCGTGCGACGGAGGACTCGGTAGCTTTCGAAAAAACATGGATGGAGAGCGACTTTATCGTGCTGGGAGAAGAGCCTATCGCCGGAAAGAGAAGCGTCACGATCCATCATCACCTGATAGAGATTCCGGAAACGGTGAACGGCACACCCTTGAAGGAGGGGCATTATCACTTTATTGTCTACTGCACCGACCAGGCTGGACAGGAATCCTTCTTCGCCCGCGAGATTGAGATATCTTACGCAACGGAGGAACATCAGCATTGATTTCCCCATTTATCCCATTTACTCCATTCAACGGGATGCAGATTTATCTGTTTCACGGACTGTGTATGTAGTCATGTAAAAAAGTTTTACACACCAAACAACCGGTGAAGCGAGCCATTGCTTTCACCGGTTGCTGTATAAGGTCTAATTTAAAAGTGTATGATCTCTGTTTGATCTTGTTTTGATTTATGTGACCTCTGTTTGATCCCGTGCATCAGTTGATTTGTATGACCTCTATCTGATCCCGTGCATCAGTTTATTGAGTTGGGGTGAGAAGATCACCACGAGCAGCCCTGTACCGATCGCGATCAGCCCGAAGACGGTGTATACCTCAATATAACGGGAGAGAGATTCCATGCCTGTAGGTGCTACAGTGGCCACGGCTGTCTCCGCTGCATCACCGTTGCTGCCGGTGAGCTTGGCCAGCTGCCCGGCGAGGAAGTTGGAGCCGGAGAAGGAGAGGAACCAGGCGCCCATCAGCGTACCGGAAAGTTTCTCCGGTGCCAGCTTGGTCACCATGGAGAGACCGATGGGGGAGATAAAGAGCTCTCCCACTGTGTGGAAGAAGTAGATACCGATGATGATCCAGAGGGGTACAAGGAATGCCTCGTTATAGTTGGCATAGCCGAAGCGGGTGATCAGGTATCCGATACCGAGCAGAATGATCCCATAACCAAACTTAGCCGGGATGTTGGGGTTGAGGTTGCGTTTCGTCAAATTCACCCAGAGCATGGAGAAGAGTGATCCCATCACAATGATGAAGAAAGGGTTGAAGAACTGCGTCTGGCCGGCGGTCATCTCGAAGATACCAAAGACGTTACGGTCTACATTGCGGTCGGCAAAGAGAGTCAGCGATGATCCGGCCTGCTCGAAGAGTGCCCAGAAGACGATGTTGAAGAGACAGAGTATCATAAAAATAATCATTCTATCCCTGAGTATATTTCCCCCTTTGATCCCCTCCCGGAGAAGGGTATAGCCTACATAGAGAAAGGTAAATATCAGCAGGAGGCCAATCACGCTATTGTATATGATCAGGAAATAGAGTGCCGGAATGACCAGGAAAGAGAGAAGCACGGTGACATGCATCTGTGTGAGGGGCCCGAACATTTTTGCATGTAGTTTTTCGGGACGGGGCGGATGACCCAGGTGCTTGTAGAATTTTTGCCCTGCCACGAAGATTATCAGTCCGAGCAGCATACCTATACCTGCCAGTCCGAAGCCATACTTAAAGCCGAACCGTTCACCTACCCACACCACCACAAGGGTAGCCAGCAGTGCACCTACATTGATCCCGATATAAAAGATGGTGAAGCCGGAGTCACGTCGCGGATCGTCCTTCGTGTAGAGCTTACCCACGAGGCTGGAGATATTGGCTTTGAAATAGCCGTTTCCTACGATGATGGCTGCCATACCGATATAGAGCCATGTCTGATTACCACCGAGGATCATGAACTCACCGATGGCCATCATGATGGCACCCAGAATGATGGCGAAACGATAGCCCAGGATGTTGTCGGCGATACGTCCACCGACCACCGGGGCCATATAAACGAGTGCAGTGTAGGCTCCATAGATGGCGAATGCCTGATCGTCTCCCTGCAACAGTGCTTTGGTGAGATAAAGTACCAGCAATCCCCGCATTCCGTAGTAACAGAATCTTTCCCACATCTCGGAGAAAAAGAGGAGAATCAGTCCTTTAGGATGACCGAATAATTGTGGTTCTTCAATTTCAATTCCTTCAACTTTCTTCATATACCAACTTCGTTTAATCAAAAATTATTAAAAAACAAGAACAAAAATAGCATTTTTCCAGTAAAATAGGGTGAAAACTGACGAAGCAAGCCCATCTTTTAAGGAATAAAAGGGAAGTATAGGTTGTTTTTACAAAAAAAATACTACCGATTGTCAGATATTGAATTGTCGCCTTTGTAAAATCTCAGATTTTCATTCATGATGATGTTGATTATTGTTTTTCTTTCTTTTGAATCCTGCATCTTCAATCTTCGATCTTCGTAATCCGACATCAGCCGGAATAATCAGGAAGATAATCACATGCACTCTTCTCTTTAACACAAAAAGAGACCCACTATTGCGTGGATCTCTTTTAAGATTGTTAAAAGGTTGCTTTTTATTGATATCGCCCCCTGCTTATTCGAAGTATAATTTTTTCATCATCTTGTATGACCAGAATGGATACTTACGTAACATATCCCTTAACTGATAATCGTACCGGTTATGTAAAAAAATCATGTCACACATTGGTTTATAGATGAGTACATATGCAATTAATGCGATGGTACCTGCAAGGCTGTTCTCTGCTCTGAAGAAAAGCAATGAAACGGATAAGCCTGCAAATAAGAGAAAAATGTAAATAAAACGTTTCATAATCGTAATTATAGTAAACTGACATTTCTTATTGAACATGCGATACCAAAACCAGCAGCTACTTGTGGTACAAAAGCTGTTGAAACCAAGGCAAAAACAGAAGACCATCCATGATTTGTGTATGCATCAGAAAGGCATTCTGCTGTCCCTCTTCCCCAATCTTTAAAACCTCGGGTTGTTAATTCAGTCATCATATTCCAATCTTTATCTAAATAAAGTTCAGTAACTTCATTTGTGATCATGTTGGTAAAGCGGATTATTATCGTGGAGGTGTTACTTAAATCGATATTAATAGAGCTTTGATTTACTATGGAATTATCAATCATGTAATAAACAATAATATCTTCATCTACACTTTCTCTTGAAATAGCTTTAGCGCCGGGAATGTTCTCCACTATAATCTCTGACCAAGTTTCATCTGTGGAGTTCGTAGAATTACTTCTTGTTGGTACTAATTCATCGCCTGTCCACTTTTCAATTTGCTCCGAACAATAATTTATATCAATAGGTCGGCTGAAAACACCTTTACCCAATTCAATGAAATTTGTTAGATTTTCTTCTGGGGGTGTATTCTCATTCTTCTCACATGATGTTATCAAAGTTGCAGCTAACAAAGCCATTAATGCTGTTGATAAATAACTTTTTTTCATCGTCTTAAATTTGAATAATTGATGCGTTAATTATTAATGTCCATAGTGATTTGTTCTCTCGAATGAAGTCCCTTTTATGCTTATTTAGTACTTCATCCGACAAAAATCATCACAAAATAATTGTTCACATCCGAAATGGAAGGTATATTACACTCAGTTAATCCATTGATTGATATCCTGCAACAAGCTATAAGATATACTGAGTCAATAAGGAAAACACAAAATATACGCGCATATATTTGATTTTCAAAGATAAAATTTGTTTATGAATTTGCAAAAGGTAATGTGAGATTTAATAATAATTAACGTAAAAAGCTCAATAATAATGCCAATACAGCGTGATTTAACGATGTTAGATCTTTGGTTTGGATTAGTCTTTAATAACCGATACATGTTTATTATACAAAATACATAGCGGCCATCTGTGTCGGCGATGTTGTTGGGCTGGATGTAGAGGTAGTAGAGCGATGTGTAGAAGTTGGTCTTCTCATCGTCCGTACCCTCCACCTGCACGCGGGA
>Ga0209347_1000789_pt1 | contig 67668 bp, 65 predicted proteins | sample AutmiccommuBRH23_FD_187382 | JGI IMG/M metagenome (GOLD analysis project Ga0209347, IMG submission 187382) | Deep subsurface microbial communities from Mt. Terri, Switzerland - Autotrophic microbial communities BRH/23 (SPAdes) (version 2) | ecosystem: Environmental > Aquatic > Deep subsurface >... | reverse complement strand
CTCAAACATCTGGTGATCATGCCGGAGGGGTTCCACCCGTTCCCATCTCGAACACGGAAGTTAAGACCTCCAGGGCCGATAATACTTGGGGCGCAAGCCCCTGGGAACATAGGTCATCGCCAGGTAAACAAGCAAAAAGCTATCTTTTAGGAGATAGCTTTTTTGTGTTCATTATGGGTCAGAGAACGGGCCGGAGGGGTTCCACCCGTTCGATCCACACTGCAGGAGTCTGCGTCTTGGGTTGCAGTGTGGCGAAAAGCTCGTCCGCTTTTCGTATACCGAACACGGAAGTTAAGACCTCCAGGGCCGATAATACTTGGGGCGCAAGCCCCTGGGAACATAGGTCATCGCCAGGTAACAAGCGAAAGGACTATCTCTAACGAGGTAGCCCTTTCTGTGTTAGTATTAAGAACGATGAATGAAGTGTTGGGGACGGGGTTCCACCCGTTCGATCCACATTGCTGGAGCTTGCGTCATGAGTCGCAATGTGGCGTTAGGCTCACCCGCCTAACGTATCTCGAACACGGAAGTTAAGACCTCCAGGGCCGATAATACTTGGGGCGCAAGCCCCTGGGAAAGCAGGTCATCGCCAGGTAAACAAGCAAAATGCTATCTCTAACGAGGTAGCATTTTTGTGTTTTTATATGAGTTTTTCATAACAAAAGAACTCTCCTTTTCTAAAAATAACTTTACCGGTTACTTTATATCCTAGTTTATTATAAAAATCTACTGCTCTAGGATTTTTAACAAAAACGTCTAATCTAATTGCCTCATATTGTCTATTTTTAGCTAGTTCCTCAACATACCTTACTAAAAGTTTTGCAATCCCTTTTCCTTCGTGTTGTGGATGAACCATTAATCTATGAATGACCGCAATCCTTTCTCCCTCATATCCCCAACTAATTTCCTTGTATTCCGGATCTTGATATTCATTTAGGACAATACAAGCTATTACTTCCTCTGAATTATTATCAAAAACAACGTATAACGTTTATCTCTTATATCATCCAAGAAGACTTTTTTATTTGGATAAACATCATCCCATTGATCTATTACGTTATTCGTCATGTTTTGTGAAACAATTTTACATAAACTCCGAACGTCTTCTATGTTAATTTCAGAAGCTTGAATAATATCCATACTTCACCTCCTTGTATCAAAAATCATAAATAGTTGCACAAGTTAATTTGACCGAAATGTATAAAATTTTAGAAGTTATATGATGTGGTGACTCCTCAAAGGCCTACCTCAGACATTCCCTTGGCTATTGAACATCCCTTTATCATCTATTATAGTTGATAGAAAAGGAGTGTGGGAAATGGGCACAAACTCAAATAACAGTTGGGACTCAAATTTGTACGATGACAAAATCAGTTTCGTTTCCAAACTGGGAAAAGATGTAGTAACGTTGTTAGATCCACAACCTAACGAGAAAATACTTGATCTGGGTTGCGGAACCGGCGACCTAAGCAATGAAATAATGCGGTCGGGTGCCATTCCCTTAGGAATAGATTACGCTGACTCTATGATCGAAAAAGCTCGTCAGAAATTCCCTAACATTACATTTCAAGTTGAGAATGGCGAAACCTTTCGGGTAGCTAACCAGTTCGATGCTGTCTTCTCAAACGCTGCACTTCATTGGATGACTAAACCTTCCAAAGTTGCCGAGTCTGTTTGGCTGGCTTTGAGGGATGGGGGTCGTTTCGTAGCCGAGTTTGGTGGGAAAGGCAATGTGCAAACGATAACCAAAGCGGTTAAAGAAGTGGTTTCTGCTTCTGGAGCAAATGTATCAGAAACAAACCTGTGGTATTACCCAAGTATTGGGGAATACGCCTGTCTGCTGGAAAAGCAGGGCTTCTGTGTGCTGTACGCAATTCATTTCGATAGGCCAACTCAGTTAGAAGATGGTGAGAATGGAATGAGGCACTGGCTTAATATGTTTGCAGGGGCGTTTTTTACCCAATTGTCCGAAAATCAAAAATCACAGGCTTACTCCATTATCGAGGAAAAGCTGCGCCCGAAGTTATTCAAAAATGGGAATTGGTTCGCAGACTACGTTCGCATCCGAATAAAAGCTTTAAAGGAATGCTCCCCCTGTCGCCATGTCAGCTAACGTTATTGGATTACCGAATAGGTTCGTATTATATCCTATATTAGTATTATATACAAAATTGGTTCAAGAATATCTTTATCAGCAATAGCATGATCATTGTTTGTATGTTTTTCGTGATTAATCTCCATAATAAAAGGGAACCTCACAGAGTGTTAAAATTTTCAGTTGTCCTCTCAGAAAGGTCAGTGGGAAGGGGTTCTTGGCTTATAGAAGGAGGTTAATCCATGCTTTCTAGTGAAACGATTTCCCCTGAGGAAAACAATAATGGTCCCTTATCCAATCTAAAAGACTTAGGACAAATCCAAATTCCTGATGTGACTGAAAGAATTTACTGTTTGAACATCATTGGACAAATCGAAGGACATCAAATTTTACCTGCCCAGTCCAAGACAACTAAATATGAGCATGTTATCCCACAACTGCTAGCAGTTGAGCAAAACCCTAAAGTCGAGGGAATTTTAGTCATTTTAAATACAGCTGGTGGAGATGTCGAAGCGGGATTGGCGATCGGCGAAATGTTAAGTAGTTCAAGTAAGCCATCTGTTTCATTAGTACTAGGCGGCGGTCATAGTATTGGAATCCCTATTGCAGTTAGTTGTACAAAAAGTCTTATTGCGCCAACAGGAACGATGACTATTCACCCGATTCGGTATACAGGATTGGTAATCAATGGACATCAACAATTTGACTATTTACGAAAAATGCAACAACGAATTGATCAATTTATCTATTCTCATTCACAAATAAGTAAAGAAAAATTAGAACAGTTCATGTTTACGACCGGAGAATTAGCCCAAGATATTGGAACAATCCTTATAGGACAAGAAGCCGTCGAAGCCGGATTAATCCAGGCTGTAGGAGGGGTTAGGGAAGCCTTTAAAGAGCTTAACAGCTTAATAACACAAGGCTTAGTAGAATAGAGTTCGTTGTTACAGGAAAAAGCGGTGAAAACCGCTTTTTGTACGTAAGGGCCAGAATCTCCTTATTGAATGGGGAGATTCTTCTTACATACCACTACCAACTATTCTTATTTATTGTCATTGAAAAAAAGGAAAAACGTTTTCTTTTGTGGAATTTATATTATGTAATTAAAAATAATGTTTGGAGGATGTTCTGTGGCGAACACAAAAAAACGCCGCAAGATGAATACTTCGGTGAACGCAAGAGTAAGCACCTTAAAAGATACAATACGCAATGAAGTCATTGGCGTTTTTATGGTCGGCATGGCTTGCTTAGGACTAGTCGCGCTCTACTCCGAAAGGAGTGGCGTAGTCGGTGGAGAAATTAAACAGCTTTTAACAGTTCTAGCTGGGGGCGGACGTGTCTTTATTCCCATTATGGTGGGAGCCTGGGGTCTTGCATATATGAACCAGCGTATTCCCCGTTTGGGACCCAAAGTGGTAGGGGCAATTCTGCTTTGGCTTGTTTTACTTGGCCTTCTCCATCTACAGTTACCGGGGATAGAGGCTTTTTCTAAGACTGATATTTTTAATGAAGGGAAGCTTGGACACGGTGGTGGGATTGTCGGTGCTGCGGTTACAGCCCTACTAAAAAAGACGATCGGCATATCTGGGAGTTACGTCATTTTAATTATGGGTGCTTTAATGGGGGCACTACTGATCACAAACCGCTCTTTGATCCACGGAGTACAGGGAGTTAGCCAAGTGGGAAAAGAATCAGGGCTATGGATGAAACACCAAATGCACGATTTTATTGGTGTTTTGAAGAATTCTGAAGGTGTGAATGCAGCTGATAAGGACTCAGTTTCGCAGGTCGATCTAAAAGCAGAGGATAAAACGCCTAAGATAATGGGTACTCCAGCAAAGGGGCGAATGATTGCTCTAGACCCTGATGTTGTAGAACGACCGCTTGTCATTAAAACTCTTGAGGATCAAAATTTTATTCCCGTCGAAACTACCGCACCAAAGGGACAGTTAGGGTTTGAAAAAATGTTTGGAGGAGTAAATGCAAATACGAATATTCCACCTGGAAAGGTGACAGGTACACCCATTTCTCGACAGACCCGTGAAGATGGGAATTTTCAGCTTCCTCAAATCTCTTTATTAAATAAAGCATTAAAAATTAAAAATCCTAGGCTTAATAAGGACTTAGCAGATAATGTGAAAATCCTAGAAGAAACACTGGCCAGTTTCGGTGTGAAGATAAAAGTGACCCAGGTTACTCAAGGACCTGCCATTACACGTTATGAGGCACAACCTGCTCCAGGTGTGAAAGTAAGTAAAATAACAAATTTAGCCGATGATATTGCTCTCAGCTTAGCATCTGCTGATGTACGCATTGAAGCACCCATTCCAGGAAAATCAGTTGTAGGTATTGAGGTGCCTAATAAAGAAATTGCTATGGTTCATTTTCGTGAAGTTCTTGAAACACCAGAATATCTTGAGACTACAAGTAAGTTGGCGTTATGTCTAGGGAAAGATATTACGGGGACTCCTGTGATTGCAGATTTAACGAGAATGCCTCATCTTTTGATTGCGGGGGCCACAGGCTCTGGAAAATCCGTCTGTATTAATACTCTAATTCACAGTATCCTATTTAAGGCGCGCCCTGATGAAGTGAAGTTTTTATTGGTTGATCCTAAAATGGTTGAATTGGCTAACTATAACGGGATCCCTCACCTGATAGCACCGGTTGTAACAGATCCCAGGAAAGCAGCCGGTGCTTTAAAGTGGATCGTAACTGAAATGGAAACCCGTTATGAACTATTTGCAGCAGCCGGCGTAAGAGACGTAGTTCGTTACAACTTTCTGCGTATTCAGGATAAGAAGGAGGAGCATCCCCCGTTACCTTATGTCGTGGTGATTATTGATGAATTAGCTGATTTAATGATGGTTGCACCCGGTGATGTAGAAGATGCAATATGCCGCTTAGCTCAAATGGCACGTGCTGCAGGGATACACCTGATTGTTGCCACTCAACGCCCGTCAGTTGACGTAATCACTGGTTTAATTAAAGCAAACATACCTTCTCGAATTGCCTTTGGGGTTTCGTCTCAAACGGATTCGAGGACGATTCTGGATATGAACGGAGCAGAAAAACTATTAGGTCGTGGAGATATGCTTTATTATCCTATGGGCGCGAGTAAGCCTCTGCGCGTACAGGGTTGTTATTTAGGTGACAAAGAAGTGGAAAATGTAGTAAGCTTTTTACAAAATCAGGCTAAGCCGGAGTACCAAGAAATTCCTAATATGGAGCTAGGGAATGCTAAAACAGAAGATATGGAAGATGAGCTTTTTTATCAGTCTGCCCAGCTTTTCATTGAAGGTGGAACTGCTTCCGTCTCTCTTTTACAACGGCGCTTACGCATTGGCTATACGCGAGCTGCTCGTTTGATGGACTTTCTCGAAGAGAAGGGGGTTGTCGGGGGATATGAAGGCTCTAAACCGCGGGAAGTTCTGCTGACAAGAGGACAGTTTGAGTTGAAATTTGGCCAATGGAGAGATGAACTAACACATTAGTTGCATAATGCTACTGGAGCATTTATGATTAGATATGAAAGAATACTGCCAATTGGAAGGAATTAATCATGATTAAGGAGATCAATGTTCAAGATCTTAAAACCCTGGATCATCCAATTCTAGTCGATGTGCGCTCAGAAGAGGAATTTGCTGAAGCAACAATACCAGGTGCGGTCAATCTTCCTCTTTTTGATAACGAAGAACGTGTCCTAGTTGGCACAACATATACGCAAACTACACCTAGTTTGGCACGTGAACTGGGCTTAAGTATAATTAGTCCAAAACTTCCGCAATTAGTCAAAAAGGTGGAGGAACTTTCGAAAAATGGCCCTTTAGTACTCTTTTGTTGGAGAGGCGGGATGCGGAGTAAGTCTCTGGCAACGGTAGTTGAATTAATGGGTATCCCAATATACCGTTTACTAGGGGGCTATAAAGCGTACCGCAGTCAAGTTGTTGATTTTTTTCTGGCCAAAATTCCTTATCAGGTCGTTGTACTTCGTGGAAATACAGGAGTTGGAAAAACTGATCTTTTGGGACGGTTACGGGAGGAGGGATATCCAGCGATTGACCTTGAGAAACTTGCTAATAATAGAGGATCAGTCTTTGGCGCTATGGGTCTAGGAGATCCTCCTTCCCAAAAAAAATTTGAAGGATTATTGTATGAGGAGCTTGTATTGTTAAGCAAATTTTCTTATATTATTGTAGAATGTGAGAGTAAACGAATTGGTAGAGTTACGATTCCCAGCAATTTCTATACAGCGATGCAAGAGGGAATTCAAGTTCTACATTACGATTCTTTGAAAAATCGGATACAACGATTGTTGAAAGAGTATACATCAGTACCCAATGCACTTCATGAGATAGGAGTTGCTTTGGAGAGACTAATTAAGACTTTGGGCCATGTCAAAGTTCGAGAGTTACGTACCTTATTAGAAAAAGGTTGCTTGGATGTCTTTACGGAGCGACTACTTGTCGAGTACTATGACAAACTATATGCATATCCGAATGAACCAAGCTCAGAGTATGCGTTTTATTTAAATTATCAAGAGCCTGTGGAGGCTTTAAGGGAGTTGGAATGCTATCTTGATGAAAAGGTGGCCCAACCAAACGGAAAATCAGCTGTATTTGGAGTACAGGTTCAATCTGATCCCCTAAATATCGGTGTGTTCGTGAAGAATTAGGTGTGCTTGTTGACTTTTTAGGAGATACTTTACTAGAAGACGGAAATCATATTATCGGGATATGACGAATGCCTCGTGATTATCGAACACCCCGCTGTTTTTCTTCGATATGGACGTTTGGAAGTTGACTTTGGTCGAAATCCGTCATTATATATGAAGATGTGATTCGTTAAGGATATATCCAGGATTTTTACGGCATTTGATCCAAATCGTAAGACTCCCACTTCTGCAAGTGGGAGTGATACACCTTATTCTGCTTCGGTGGGGGTAGAGTCCCCCACCGAAGACTCGATGTTCAACTTTAGTTGAACGAGTTCACTTGAGCTGATGGTGGGGAAAGGGGGTCTTATCAATGGCAGGAGAAGGACAAATGCTCCAGGCCGCTAGAGAAGAAAAACAATGGAGCTTTACGTACACTGAGGAAATAACGAAAATCCGCGTTCGTTATATTCATGCACTTGAAGAGGAAAAATATGAGATACTCCCAGGAACAACTTATGTCAAGGGGTATTTACGAACCTATGCTAAACATTTGGGCTTAAACTCGGATGAAATTATCGCACTGTATAACTCTTCAGCGACGCCAGAGCCTATCCCCGTTCTTAAAACACCTAATATACCGATAACAGTTCGTCCTCATTGGGTTAGGCCACTGATCATAGGGAGTATGGCTGTTGTAGCCATCGTGTTGGTCATAACTATCGCCGCTTTAAGTCGGTCAGGGAACAAACTTGTAGATTCACCGTACGCCCCAGCTGCTTTGCCAAGTGCACCGCAAACTGTGGAGATCACGCCACCACCATCATCAAGTGTCCCAATAGTTCCTAACTCGGCAAACCTTGCAGCGACTACCCAGGAGGGCTTAACCATGCAATTGGTTTTCATACAGCCCTGTTGGATTGAGGTTAGGGTTGATGGACAGCCTTCTTTTCAGGGTACATTTACAACTGGAACAAGCAAAGAGGTTAAAGGAACAAACAAAATTGAATTGGTCAGTGTCGGAAATGCAGGAGGTCTTTCGGTTACTTTAAACGGCAAAGCCTTGCCTAGTTTAGGGAAAGCAGGCGAGGTTCTCCATAATATCATTTTAACTAAAGATAGTTTAAATCAACCTTAAGATATTTAAGTATAAAGGAGCGATTGTTTTGGCTAAAGATTCTTCATTTGATATTGTTTCCAAAGTGGATATGCCGGAGGTAGATAATGCAGTTCAGCAGGCCCAGAAAGAACTCGCAAACCGGTTCGATTTTAAGAACAGCAAATCATCCATTAAGCTTGAGGCGGATATGATTGTTTTGATCTCAGATGACGACTTTAAATTATCCAATGTTGTTGACATTCTGGAAAGTAAACTCGTTAAACGAGGGGTTTCCTTGAGAGCGTTGGAGTACGGGAAGTCTAAACCGGCTGCAGGGGACACAGTTAGGCAGGAAGTTAAACTGGTCCAAGGAATTGCCCAGGAAAAGTCAAAGCTAATTAACAAGGTCCTTAAAGATAATAAAGTAAAAGTAGTTAGTTCAATCCAAGGTGATGAGATTCGGGTAACGGGTAAGAATAAAGATGACCTCCAAGCGGCTATTACCCTCCTACGTAAGGAAGACTTTGGCATCGAACTACAGTTTATCAACTATCGGTAAAGAGGGATTGTCCCTCTTTTCTCTTTTGTACTAATATTTGTGTTGTGTTAAACGGAAAGGTGATAATATGCGTATACGGAACTTTTTACCTATAAACCGATCGGATATGGAGGCACGCGGCTGGGATGAACTAGATTTTCTTCTAATTACCGGCGACGCATATGTAGATCATCCAAGCTTTGGGATTGCAGTTATTGCTCGTGTCTTGGAAAATAATAATTATCGTGTGGGAATTGTGGCTCAGCCCAATTGGAAGGATCTTCGGGATTTTCGAGTGATGGGGAAACCCCGCTTGGCTTGTTTGATATCCGGAGGAAATCTTGATTCTATGGTTAATCACTATACTGCGGCTAAAAAGAAACGTCATAAGGACGCCTACTCTCCTGGTGGAAAGTCAGGGCTCCGTCCGGACCGATCAACAATTGCTTATTCAAATCGTGTACGGGAAGCGCTTCCGGGTGTTCCGGTAATTATTGGGGGACTTGAGGCTTCATTAAGGCGATTTGCCCATTATGACTATTGGAGTAATGACGTTCGGAGGTCCATCCTACTCGATAGTCAAGCTGATTTGCTTGTCTTTGGGATGGGAGAAACGTCGATTGTGGAGGTCGCTGAACGTCTAAATAACGGAGTACCGATTGATCAGATTACGGATGTGAGAGGAACGATGGTTCCTTTAACTGGAGAAGTTGTACCTCAAGATACCATTGTTCTGTCAAGTTTTGATGACGTTGCTACTGAAAAGAAAAAGTATGCCGAGGCTTTTTGGGTGCAATATAGCCAGCAGGACCCTTTTCGAGGGAAACCCATGTATCAATCTCACGGACGCAAAAGTGTGTTGCAAAATCGGCCTTCACTGCCCTTGTCACAAGCAGAAATGGATACCATTTATGCTTTGCCTTTTATGGGGACGTATCATCCATCGTATGAAGACCAAGGGGGAGTTCCGGCTATTGAAGAAGTGGAATTTAGCCTTACTAGCGTCAGAGGATGTTATGGTGCATGCTCTTTTTGTGCCTTAACCTTTCATCAGGGGCGAATTGTTCAAAGCCGAAGCGCTGAATCGATTATTCGAGAAGCTGAGCTGATGACTTGGAATGATCGCTTTAAAGGATATATCCACGATGTAGGAGGCCCAACAGCTAACTTTCGTCGGCCGGCTTGCAAGGAGCAATTGAACAGGGGAGCTTGTGCACATAAACAGTGCCTTTTCCCGGAACCGTGCGATAAACTAGAAAATGATCATGAGGAATACCTGGATCTCTTACGCCGCCTTCGCAGTTTGCCGAAGGTAAAGAAGGTATTTGTCCGTTCCGGTATCCGTTATGATGCAGTATTAGCAGATCGAAATTCTGGGTTTATACGTGAGCTTTGTGAGCACCATGTCAGCGGTCAATTGAAAGTAGCTCCGGAACATGTTAGTAAGGAAGTTCTTCGTCTCATGGGCAAACCAGGCAAAGCCGTGTACGAAGAATTTGTGCAGCGGTTCCGTGAGGCTAATGAAAAACTAGGGAAAGAACAATATCTCGTTCCCTATTTGATGTCTTCTCACCCAGGAAGTACTCTGAAAGAAGCTATCGAATTGGCTGAATATGTTCGAGACATGGGTGTCAATCCTGAACAAGTCCAGGATTTTATCCCGACTCCGGGAACACTCTCCACCTGTATGTACTATACCGGTTTAGATCCCCATAGCATGGAGCCAGTATATATCCCGCGTAGCATGCATGAGAAGGCAATGCAGAGGGCTTTAATTCAGTATCGTAGTCCTAAAAATCATGGGTTAGTGGAAGAGGCTTTACGTTTAGCTCATCGTGAGGATCTAATCGGGTATGGACCAAAATGTCTGATTCGACCCAAAAAATATGTGCGAGCTGATCAAATAGATAAGGATAATAACGATAGTAGTAAGCCAAGTAAGCCGAGCAAGGGACGAGTGAGACGATCTGGCATGAAGAGCAAGAGTGTAGGCGGCAAAGAGGTACTGTCTAAAGGCGTACGAAGCAAAGCAGCACCAATCAAAGGAGCGCAAGGTAAAGAAACATCTTTTAAGAGCGCGCAGAGTAAAGAACCTCGCAATAAAGGTGCGCGAAGCATAGAAGCACCGAGCCAAGTTTTGCAGAGCAAAGAGTCACGCTACAAGGATGCTCGGAGAGAAGTGTCAGCTCCTTACAAAGGTGCACCAGGTAAAGCGGGACGTTACAAGGATGCGCGGAGAGCAGATGCGGCACCCTACAAGAGCGAACCAGGCGAACCAGGCAAAGCAAGTAGATACAGAGATGCCCGAGCGGTAGAAAAAGCACCTTATAAGCGTTCGCCAGGCGAAGTAGGAGGGTACAAAGCTGAGCGGAGCTTAGTCACCCCATACAAAGGTGCTCCGAGCAAAGCGGGTGGGTTTAAAGACGCACGGAGCGGAGAGACCCCACTCAAGGGCACGCCAGACAAAGTGGGACGCTACAAGAATCCTCGGGGTGTAGAAGCACCATATAAAGGAATACAGCGCAAGGAAGTAGCGTACAAAGGGGCACAAAGTAAAGAGGCGACGAGCGAGGGTACTCCAGACAAGGAAAAGGCACGTTTTTGGAGGGGACCCGATAATTTACTCCATAAGGGTAAAAGGAAACATCGTGGAGGCAAGAAAGATAAATCACCCCTATAAGATCCTCTTTAGTGCAATCGGTGATTGCCAAAGGTCTTGCTCTGAGAGAGTAAGTCGATTTTGTTATATCGGCATTCAAGAAATACACTCCTGCGCAGATTTCAACGTTAGGAGGGTGTTTCTTTTTTTGTACTAGTCAGACTTCTATGCCGTTGCGCGGCACCACTGACGAATGAAAATTTTGTCCATACTTATTACTATCAATAATGATGCAGGCAAGTAATGTCGTCGTTTGATGTCCATGCTTGTACGGATGTTTATGGATTTGGACTTCTGTTGGTAATAACGAACGCTTATCCAATGTTACCATTAAAGGTACGCTGTTTATTGATCCGGGGGAAAACGGAAGACATGGTTCAAATTGAACGGTATGCCCAGATTTCACTAAAGTCTATGTACGATTTCTATATTTCAAATACTCTATAAAACGTTTGACAGCAAGTGAGGCGGTCTTTGAATCTTTCATCACGATACCGATCTTACGGTATGCAGCGACCTCCAATTCCTTTTTGACAATTCTGTAAGGGGTGCGCTGTAAAATCAATTCCGGCAATATACTGATACCCAACCCATTTTCTACTATTGACATAATTGCATAGTCATCCCAAGTTGTGAAACGTACATTGGGGATAATATTATGCCTTACAAAAATTTCTGATATTTCGGTTTCCGCTCCTTTTTCCAAAAGCATAAAAGGTTCTCCGACTAAATCTTTAATTGGGAAGTACTCGTGTTCAGCCATCGGATGATTTTCAGGCAAAATTACCAGCAATTTGTCCTGCTAAGAAAACGCTCTCTAGTTCAGGCTTTGTAGGAAGTCTAAGAAATCCACAATCGACGCGTCCATCAATTATCCAACTTTCAATTTCAGTATAGTCGCCAAGGAGTAGCTCAAACTCTATGTTGGGATGGGTGGTCTGACCGTTCTTGTTTTTCTAGGGAAAACCGGATCCACTAGAACAAAACATAACAACAAAAGGGCAAATCCTGTCGAATCCATTGATTTATTTTAATGTTTAAAATAAAATATAATAAAGAATAATTAAACTGACCGGTCGTTCTAAGATAGAAGGAAAAGAATAAAATGAGCAAACGCAAAATTGAAGGATCACTGACAAAAAAACATATTGTTGACCAGGTAAGAAGTCTATTTGCAGAAAAGGGGTATACAGCCACTTCTATGAATGATATCTGCGAAGCAACTGGATGCAGCCGAGGTAATATATATTATCATTTTAAAAGTAAAGAAGATTTGTTTTTTCATCTAGCGATTCAAGAAATGATGGAATTTAGGGATGATATAGAGAGGATAACTTCACAGAATCAATCTTCCATCGATAGACTGTATGCATACGTTGATTTTTTTGCAGATACTTTACAACGTCCCTTGACCAGGGCAGTAGAAGAGTTCACTAGAATTGAAGGATTAGAATCGGAAATGGTCCAAAAAATAAGGGGCGGTTTTTTTATCGGAGTCTCAACCTTTGAAAAATACATAGCAGAGGGAATTGCCAGAGGGGAATTTAAGAATGGGGATTCTGGAATAGTGACGGTATTGATTTTTAGTATGATTACAGGACTGCGGAATTATGCTTTACTTGGGGATGTTGAGAAGAATGAAAGGAAAGAAACATTCCGTAAGGCTACGACGTTGTTATTACAAGGGATTGCCGGTAAGAAATAAATACTTAATTATTTTAGAACGAACGGTCTTTTTCAAAGATAAATATTAACTAAGATTGGGAGGAATGACATTACAATAAATGGAATATATAACACGTTGATAACGTGGATAATTTCCATGTAATATATTTTCACATTATTAGAACGACCGGTCAGTTTAAGCGTGTTTAAGTAATCATGGTATTTGCCGTATTAAAAATAAAGGAGAGAATAATTTATGAATGTACAAACATTTCACCCTTATCGTTCAGAAAAAGCTCAGCAAGAATATCTTGAATATTATGACAAGAAAGCTAAAATTTGGCCCGTTCCGTCTCACACTGAATTTATTGAGACATCTTATGGCCATACATTTGTCAGAATTAGTGGACCTGATAATGCTCCACCCCTAGTACTACTTCCAGGCCTAAATTATGATTCAATGTCGTCGTGGTATCATAATATAGAAGCACTATCTACAAAATATAGAACTTATGCTATTGATAATATTTATGATTGTGGCCGAAGTGTATATTCACGGCTACTAACAAATTTGGATGATTTTGTAAATTGGTTAGATGAATTATTTAATGAACTTGAATTTGAAAATAAAATAAACCTAATGGGCTTATCTTTTGGAGCCTGCTTAACAGCTCAGTATATTTTACGTTTTCCCGAGCGAATTAATAAAGCTATTATGATTGCTCCGGCTGGTACTATTTTACCTTTGTCTTCAAAGCTCATACTACGTATGATTTTAACAATTATACCATTGAAATACTGTCTAAAAAGCTTTATGTTCTGGCTTTTAAAAGATTGGGTAACAAAAAGTGATACAGACCGAGAAAGCTGTGAAAATTTGATACAGGAATTTTTTCTGACCAGAAAATGTTTTAAGCCAAAACGACTGATCCAACCAACAGTTTTGAAAGATGAACAATTGCAAAATATCAGAGTACCTATGTTTTATATGGTCGGTGAAAACGAAAAAATGTATTCCGCTCAAGAAGCTGTAGAACGCCTTAATAAAATTGCGCCTCAAATAAAAACTGAAATCATACTTAATTCTGGGCACGATTTGGCTTTTTCTCAAGCTGAAATTGTAAACAGTAAAATCCTTGAGTTTTTACAATCATAGAATTAATTTGGCAAAAGGTTTGAAAACACCGCAGGGGTGGCGTTCTTGGTAAACAGAAACGTAGGGATATAGAGGGGTGAGAGCGGCATTTTTGATGGCATAATCGCAAGAGTGACAAGCAAGGCTTACCATATTGATAACTCTATGCCTGGGTACTTTGTTGATTGTTTTATATCCTTTAATTTAAGAAAGATAATATTTACTTTGCAAGGCTTAGTCTGTATGTCGGTTCCTTTGTACTTATTTTGTTGTGCTATTGATATTATATGTTCGACGTCTCAGGGATAGGCTAGGGGTTTTAGGGGCTTAGGGTTTTATAGGGAAAAGTTGAAATAGTTCTATGAAGAGTGTATACTCAATGCATAGTACTTAAATAAATTAAGTACTTAAATTATTGAGAGGTGATATTATGGAAAAAGATACTGTTGAAAGAGTTGAACGGGATATTCAATTAATTAAGGAAGTAATCGAAAACACCTCTAAGTCTATTTCCGAATTAAGTAAGACTTTTATTCTACTTGGGTTTCTCTTACTAGGAGCAAGCATAATGAACTCATTAAGCCATTTATTAGTTGCAATTATTCCTGAAACACTATTTTTTGCATCAGCATTAATATTTGTACTATTAATAATTGCGGGTATGTGTATAATATTTTATAAAGCTTATAAGACCCCTATGATGGGTGTTGGAAAACAATTGGTAAGAATTTGGATCTGTATTATAATTTTTCAGATAGTATCAGGTATTTTAAATAACGCTATACTTCCAAATATCTTTAGTATGCATAGTCCTGATAATTGGCATGTTTCAACATCCTTAAACTATCTTGCTTATGCAGTTGGATTTCTTTGTATGGGTGTATTTACGGACTTTAAAATATCAAATTTATTAGCACTATTATACGTAGTCATAGGCCTATTTTATATACTCCCTAACCCACTCACTTCTGTGAAATTTTTAAATACTAATCCGAGCTTTTTTCGATTAACTGAAGTTATAGATTATGGAGTTAGCTTATTGATTCCAATTACATTTCTGCTGATTGGATATTATTTAAAAAGTAAAAAGTGTAAGGTGAGCAAACGTGAATTTCAAATCAATTCCTGAGATCTTTCAATCTAGAGTTAGATTAGCTATTATATCAGCACTTCTTACAGGAGACAAAACCTTTAGCCAAATAAAGGGGATAACACATGCAGCTGACGGAAGTCTCAATATGCATCTAGTAAAACTTGAAGAGATTAAATTTGTTAGTTCAAAAAAGGAGTTTGTCGATAAAAGGCCAAGGAGTACATATTCATTAACTCAAACAGGAAAGACGGAATTTAAAGAATATGTAAAATTATTAGAACAAATTTTGAAGGAATCAAAATAACGTTAAATAAAACCACAAATTATCGAAGCCCCCTCGTTCCAATCGGATGAGGGGGCCAGATTGCTTTTTTCAAGCCTATCTAGTAAAATAATAATCAAAGATAGGAGTTGAAAAGATGCGTAATTATTCTTGCTAAATATTTAAAGCATAATGACATAATGAACGGTGGCAGATACCGCTTGTTTTGTTGTGCTTACGCAAGAAAGTTACTATCTCTTTTCACTCAAATAATACATCCTTACCATACTCTATATGGGTCTGGCTTTGCTGTGTATTTGCGAGCTGCAAGAATTAGCTTTCTTGCAGCTCATAATTTTTTACACAGGAGGACAAAATTATGTCTCTAATAAACGTAACAAATCTTACCTTTACCTATGATGGCAGTTACGATAATCTTTTTGAGAATGTAAGCTTTCAGATAGACACTAATTGGAAATTGGGCTTCACCGGCAGAAATGGCAGAGGAAAGACAACCTTTCTCCATTTGTTGCTTGGCAAATACGAATATAGTGGCAGCATTTCTGCAAGAGTCAGTTTCGAGTATTTTCCGTACGAGGTGGCAGACAAAGAAAACAATACGACTAATGTAATTGATAGCATCTGTCCGGATTATCTTCATTGGGAGCTTATGCGAGAGTTAAATCTCCTTGACGTTTCGGAAGATGTTTTGCATCGTCCATTTTATACTCTCAGCAATGGCGAACAAACCAAAGTGCTGCTGGTGGCATTGTTTTTAAAAGAAAACAGCTTGCTGTTGATCGATGAACCAACCAACCACCTTGATATGAAGGCCAGAAAGCTTGTCAGTGATTATTTAAGGTCGAAGCAGGGCTTTATTTTGGTATCTCATGACAGGGCCTTTCTCGACAGTTGTATCGACCACATTCTTTCAATCAACAAAACGAATATCGAAATTCAAAAGGGCAACTTTTCTTCTTGGTGGCGGAATAAAGAAATGCGAGACAATTTTGAGCTTGATGAAAACAGAAAGTTCAAAAAGGATATCAAGCGTTTAACAAATGCGGCTAGACAGGTTTCCGATTGGTCGGATAAAACAGAAAAAACTAAAATTGGTGGCAAACAAGCGTCCGGATCGAAGCTTGATAAGGGTTATATTGGTCATAAGGCTGCGAAAATGATGGCTCGTTCAAAAGCAATCGAGGCGAGGCAGCAAGCGGCAATTGAAGAGAAATCTATGCTTCTCAAAAATATTGAAAGCGCGGAAAATTTAAAAATATTCCCAATTACATATTACTCCAGCAGGCTTGCGGAACTTGAAAACATTTCAATATATTATGGCGAAAAGGCTGCTTGTACAGGAGTAAGCTTCGTTATTGAACGGGGTGACCGAATCGCTCTTAACGGAAGGAACGGTTCTGGGAAATCAAGCATCTTAAAACTTATTTGTGGAGAGCAAATAATCTATACAGGTTCTTTCAGTAAAGGTAGCCAGCTCAAAATATCCTATGTTTCACAGGATACAGCTTTTCTACGAGGAAATTTGACCGACTATGCCGCTGACGTCGGTATTGATGAAAGTCTTTTCAAGACGATTCTTCGAAAACTTGATTTTTCAAGACTGCAATTTGAAAAGGATATATCGGATTTCAGTGGAGGTCAAAAGAAAAAAGTGTTGCTTGCTAAAAGTCTATGCGAACAAGCGCATCTCTATATTTGGGATGAACCACTCAACTATATTGATGTACTTTCCCGTATACAGATCGAAGAACTGTTACTTGAATACCAACCAACTATTTTATTTGTCGAGCATGACAGAAAATTCAACGAGAATATTGCGACAAAGTTTATAAATATCTGAATTATCATCAAGCAACAGCTAACAATACACCGCTTCTTCTCCTCGTCATCCCAAGGTTGTTTCCCGTAGGACCAAGCCACAGGAAGTTCGTAGCTTTGAGAGCGTGTAGAGAGGAACTGATGCGCGAGTTAAGGATGCAAGTCAAGAACCGTCCTCGATTTGAGTAAAAATCGTTGATCGTCAAAGCCTAGCATGTCTGTTCGGAGGTTCAAAACTAGATCTCTTCGTCTTCGTCCGGCGGGTGATTGATGAAGTACTCACGTTCAAGAAGCTCGTGAAACTCCTCCGGTACGGGCACGGCAAACTTGGATGGGGCTTCATCGCGAGCACCCATTTTGATGACTAGATCATAACTGCCGTCCGGATTTTTGCGCGGCCGCGACTGTTTAAGCATGGTCTCTTCGCGGTCGATGTGTTCTTGTACTGCCTTATCACACCAAGTGAAAAAGCGTTCTTGCAGGTCATTGAGGTACTCTACCATTATCGGACCCTCCCTCGCAGTTTGTTTCGTGGATTAGTAACATTATGACACAATCTGTCTTCTACTTTCAAAGAGAAATACCCTTCAACCTTTTCTCGGTAATTCCTTTAGAAGATTCGTAATGTATTCAGATGTTAGTAGTACAAAATGCTAACACATAATATACCACACATTTATTGTAAATTCTCCTAATTTAGCAGCCGAGATTTTGGGTATCTCCGGAAAAGTGAACTCGTTCAGCTTAAGCTGAACATCGAGACTTCGGTGGCATAAGTCTCCACTGGGGACTTATGCCGAAGGCGTTGAACCCCTGAAAAATACTTTCGCGCCGTAGGATGGAGTCTACCTCCTTCGCCGCCAAGTGTTTCTATTGGGAAGGCGGCTCGGCGATACTCTATCCTACAGCGTTTAGTATTCGTTAAGGGTTGTGCGCTTTCGGCGATACTCTCCACTGGAGACTATCGTTACCGAAGCAGAGTACGGGGGACCCACTCCCACTTGAAGTGGGAGTCTTACGATTAGATAAAAAGCCAGAGCGTATAGCTCTGGCTGAAATAAACTACCCGATTATTTTTGGGGGTACATTCAATAATTAATTGCAACCTATTATTGGCAAAAGTGAGTAGATAGTGAGGGTTATTCGATCTTTTTAAGTACATAGTATTCCGGCGTCATACCTCTATTAGTATAGTCCCCACTTTTCCATTCATAGAACATATAAGCTGTTCCATTTATCTCCTTTACTTCACATTTGCTTGCCGTTTTATTTCCTCTACTAATAATCATACCTTTAGTCCAAATTAATGAAGATGAGGATTCACCTTTTGTTGTCGTGACCGTCAATTTACCGTTTTCTTCAACAGCTAAGCCTGTCAGATACAGATCACCCATCCAGCTACTTACTTCAGGTTTGAAACTAGCAATAGTTTTAACAAAATCTACGCTTTCCCATTTTCCTTTCATTTGAGTATCATCAATAAAAGGATAATCAATTTTATCTTCAGTCTTATGAGCAACTTGATAATTTGAATAGTCATTACTATCAACTTTCTTTAAAACGTAGTAGTATGGTTTCATATTCCTGAATATATAATCACCGCTCTTCCATTCTAAATACATATAGGTTGATCCATTAACTTTTTTAATAACATATTCGCTTGCAGTTTTTTCTTGGATATTTAGGACTTTGTCTTTTGTCCAATTAACTGCCGAAATGGCTAGATTTCCATTTTCAATCGAACTTAATATTTTACCTTGTTTAGTAAAGGCTAATGAACTTAGATATAACTTCTCTTTCCAGGATATTATGCCAGGAACAAAATCATCAACTTTCTCGACAAAATCAACTGACTCCCATTTTCCTATTACCCGGGGATCGTTAACAAAAGGGTAATCTGTTTTGTCAATATTCCTCATTATGCCAGCAAACGCAACAGAACCGATAGCAAAAAAAATAAGCACAGCTACTAAAATTATTGCGGTTTGCTTTTTAGGTTTAATTGTTTTCCGGTTATTGTTAAGATGCATATTCCAAGTGGACTCAAATGAAATTGACTGAGAATGATGTTCCAAGGCTTTTTCTAAAACAATTCCAATATCACTGTTAGAGGGTTTCAAATGTATCTCCTCCTTTATTCAAAAATTCAAAATCATTTTCTGGAAGTCGTCCTCTAAGCGTACTTAGGGCTGAATTAAGTCTCGACTTGCAGGTGCCTAGTGGAATTCCCAAAGAATCTGATATTTCCTTGAGCTTCATTCCTGAGTAGAAATGCAAAATCACCATCTCCCTACTTTTATAATGTAAAGTGCTTATCTCCCTCCACAACTCATTTTCTTCTTCAGTTTTAAAAACAGTGTTTTCTACTAGATTTAAACAGCTTTTCTCAGGTAACTGGCCAATAAATTTCAACCATTTTTGTTTTCGCAACATATTCCTTGTGATATTTAATGTTACTTTATAAAGCCACGGCTGGATTGGCTTGGAAGGATTGAAGGTATAATATTTTCGAAACACTTGGATAAATGTTTCCTGTGTAATATCATCCGCCAACTCTTTTGATTTTGTAAGGAATAGAGCAACTCTATAAATGTAGTTTGAATGTTCCTTGAAAATCATTTCAGCTTTTTCTTTGGAAATTTCATTACTCAATGATAGTCCTCCTTTCACCTCGGTTATCCTATATACACATCAAAGCTGAATAAGGTTCGATAGAATATATAATTTCGATTAGAGAATAAAAGATTCGGTTAAAGGAACAGGTAAGAATAGCTATAAAGACATATCTAGTTCTGTGAATTTAAGGTTTCGGCCGTAATCGAGTATAGGTCGTGTAATTTAGTGGGTGGAAATCCCGTTTGGTAAGACGCAAGTCACGTCATCAATAGCAGAGCTGGGGAGTGTTGAGACATAAAAAATCATCCTTACTGAATAGCTAGAATCATCCAGTAAAGATGATATCGATAGATGAAGGAAGCAAGAGAACCGTCCCCTTGCTTCCCACTTGCGCGTCTCCACAGCGTCTTTGCGTCAACAACGCAAACAGCCCCCCGTTCCAACGTCGTTCCCCCGGCGACCCAAGCTAGAGGAAGTTTCTTAGCTTAGAGAAGCACGGAGAGAGGAATCGCGTCAATGAGTGCAGTCGATAAGGCGTGAAGAAACGCATTGACTTGTCCATGGATGGACTGATGTCGCTGTGCCATGGACGGCAAGGAGCGACCACATGCAGAAAGCCCAGAGGTTATGCGTTTTAGCCTTAGCGACAAGCGAATAGCGATGACGATAGTCTCCGGTGACGATAGTCTCCGGTGGAGAGTATCGCCGAAAGCGCACAACCCTTAACGAATACTAATGCGCTGTAGGATTAGTATCGCCGTAGGCGCAAAGCCAATGACGCACACTTTCGCGCCGTAGGATGTGTGCGAACGTGCTAAGACACTTTCTCCTAATCCCATTCTCCAAACTCATCAATCAACGCATCTTCAACTTCATCAAGAGAAACTCGCCCTATTTCCTTAAGGTGTCCGTCTTCTGACCATTCTAGGAAATCTTCGTAGGTTAAGTCTCGTTCCTCATAGTAAAATTTCAAAAAGGAAAACCATGTCCCCTCTGTGCGACTGTCCTCTTCGTAACGAAGTAGGTAGTATTCAGTCTCTTCAAGTGTACTCTGAAAAAAGATAGCCTGTCCGGGTACGATCAGCATAACAGTGGCATCTGCATACTCACGACCGCTAAACTGAAGAGTAAAAGCCTGTAAGTGGTTTTGATCATTTGTCCTTTGTAGTGGGTCGAGGGACTGTTCTCCATTGGCGATCCAGGTATAAACAGCTTCTGTTGCTTGGGTGCTTTCCATTTCTTCTGCAATATCGTCAATACGGCGCGCGACGATTGGGGGTATTGTGAATTCTTGACAGTGTTTAGAACGACAGTGGTAGATAGGTACATTTTCTATGTGTCCCACTCCATGGATCAAGTCAACAGGAACGATTCGAGTTGTCAGATATCCAGTATCTCCACAGCCGCACGTGTCGAAAGGATCTAACGTTTGATCAAACACACATGACACCTCACTAATATTTCTTAAGGTCTTAGGTACAAAAATGACAAGTCAGTATACCAGTCTATAACTTAGATGTCAGAGGTCAGAAGCCGGATGTGTCAGATCGTTGTATTCCCTTTCTGACCTCTGGTCTCTGATATCCGACCTCTGGAGTGTCTGACGCAAAATATTCTTAGCATCTTTGACTTGTATTCTCTTTCATATGCTTAAATTCTACAAGGATCAAATATCTCCTTTTTCCAGTAAATCTTTATACATTAAATGTTGCCATTTAACACAAACTTTACACAGGGTTAATCTATGCATAACCTTTGTATGGTACATTGTGTGTAGATAAATTATGAATTTGATTAGGAGGAAAATCTTGTGTTTGCTAAAAAGAGTAAATTTCTAACTGGCATATTAACAGGTATGTTGGCTCTTGCACTGGTAGGGTGTGGAGCACAGAACCCGAGTACACAGGCAGGTCAAGATACGGGCAAACCGGTTAACCTTACTGGGGCAGGAAGCACCTTTGCCTATCCTTTACTTAACCAACAAATCGAGGAATATCGTAAAACGAACTCAACGATTATGATTAACTATCAGGGTAATGGTAGTGGAGCTGGAATCAAGCAAGTTTCAGAGCAAACCATAGATTTTGGAGCAACGGATGGTCCAATGACAGATGAGCAGCTGAAGGCTGCCAAAGGGGGCAAGATTCTTCAGATTCCGTTAACACTAGGAGCAGTTGCGGTCACCTATAATATTCCCAATGCCCCGAAAAATCTTAAATTAGGGCCAACAGTACTAGCTGATATTTTCCTTGGTACGATTAGCAATTGGAATGATAAGCGGATTGCAACCGATAATCTAGGTGCAACGTTACCCGATTTAAAAATTGTGGTTGCTCGTCGGTCGGATGGGAGCGGAACTACCTATATTTTTTCAGACTATCTTAGCAGTATAAGCCCAGAATGGTTGAGTAAGGTAGGTAAAGGAACCTCCTTGAATTGGCCTATTGGAATTGGTGGTAAAGGAAACGCCGGTGTTGCAGGTGCTATTCAACAAACGCCGGGTGCTATTGGATATGTAGAGCTCGCTTATGCCGTTCAAAACAACCTGTCCTTTGCTACTTTGCAAAACACAGAAGGAAAATGGGTAGCACCCTCGCTTCAAGGAGCTTCCGCAGCTGCTGCTGCGTCCAAAATTCCTGATGACATGAGAGTATCGCTGGTCAATGCTCCTGGTGTTGACACTTATCCGATTGCTGGTTTCACTTGGGCTTTATTATATCAAGATCAAAAGGACAAAGCTAAAGGGGCAGCGCTTGTCAATTTTCTGAACTGGTCTATTCATGATGGGCAAAAAATTTCGGAAGGATTACTTTATGCGAAGTTGCCAACGGATTTAGTAACTCGTGAAGAAACAATGCTTAAAACGATTACCAGTGAAGGCCAAACTTTGCTAAAGTAGATACAGTGCGAAAAGTCATCATAAGGGTCAGATAAGTGGGAGGGCTCAGCTGGTGCTGGGCTTTTCCAAGGTCCTAATGTATACTTATTAAGTACATATTACCAACATTTTTTAGGAGATGTGAATGTGGAAGGCGAAAGGATCAGAAGAAATGAGTAAGAAGTATAAACTCACGGCTTCTCTGGGAGATAAGACCTTGCGTTTACTGACACTTTTGATGGCCATCAGTGTTTTGGTTCTTATGGTGTGGATGGGGTGGCGGATGCTTGACTCGGCACGTCCCAGTATTGATAAGTTTGGGTTTGGCTTCGTCACTGGTCGTCAGTGGGATCCAGTCAAAGAACAATTTGGAGCTCTTCCGTTTATTTATGGGACCATAGTGACTTCTCTTTTGGCCTTAATTATTGCAGCTCCGATCGGTCTTGGAGTAGCTATTTTTCTTAATGAGATGGCGGCATCAGGGGTTCGTTCGGTTATAGCTTTTTTGGTAGAGATGCTCGCAGCGATTCCCAGTGTAGTTTACGGATTATGGGGAATTTTTGTCTTAGCCCCTTGGTTGAGAGAAACGGTCGAACCGGGACTCGCCAAGTTGCTTGGGTTTATTCCTCTATTTCAAGGCACGCCGCTCGGTTTTGGTATGCTGGCGGGTGGGTTGATTTTGGCTGTTATGATCCTACCGACTATCGCGGCGATATCTGGGGAAGTTATGGCTGCGGTGCCCAATGAACAACGGGAGGCAGCTTTAGCCTTGGGTGCCACGAAGTGGGAAATGATCCGGATAGCGGTTCTGCCTTATGCCAAATCAGGAATTCTAGGCGGAGTTATGCTTGGCTTAGGCCGAGCTCTCGGTGAAACGATGGCGGTAACCATGGTGATTGGAAATCGCCCAGATATTCTTTCCAGCTTATTTGCTCCCGCTTATTCTATGGCTGCGGTTATTGCGAACGAGTTTACAGAAGCGACGTACGATCTTTATTTAAGTGCACTTGTAGAAATAGGCCTTATTCTGTTTGGTATTACTCTTATACTGAATGTTTTTGCTCGACTTTTAGTTTGGTCTGTTGCACGTGGTCCGAAGGGGGGAATCTCGTAATGAATGATCGCCTTCGTAAATATCGCAACCGGATGATGCTGGGTATTTTTATTGTTGCGACACTTACTGCCCTTATTCCGCTGTTCGGAATTCTCGGCTACGTTGTTAAGAATGGACTTAGCGCCTTGAACTTAGAATTTTTCATTAATTTACCGAAGGCAATGGGTGCGCCTGGGGGTGGGATGGCTAATGCGATCGTGGGGACTCTAATCATGGTTTTGATCGCGAGCCTGATCGGGATTCCAGTCGGTATTCTCACTGCAATTTATTTGACAGAGTATGATCGAACCAGTTGGCTTAGTATTGGAGTTCGCTTTGCCACCGATGTCTTGACAGGAATTCCCTCAATTATTGTCGGTATTGTAATATACACTGCGGTTGTTTTGAAAATGGGACATTTTTCTGCCCTAGCAGGCGGCCTTGCACTGGCGATTATTATGATCCCTCTGATAATCCGTTCGACAGAAGAAATGCTGAAACTTGTTTCCCATTCAATTAGGGAAGCGGGGTACGCCCTAGGAATTTCCAAGGGAAGAACAATTTTAAAAATTGTCTTACCGACTGCTGCAAAAGGAATTATCACAGGGGCTATGCTAGCAGTTGCACGTGTATCTGGGGAAACAGCCCCGTTGCTATTCACGGCTTTGGGAAATCAGTACTGGGCCCGTTCTCTTAACGAACCAATTGCGGCCTTACCTGTTCAAATTTATCAGTATGCAACGTCTCCCTATAAAGAGTGGCATCAACAAGCCTGGGCAGGGTCTTTAGTTTTAATATCACTGGTCGTTATTCTAAATTTAATTGCGCGTTTGGCATTTCGCTCGCGGAGCAACTAGAAGGAGGTGGCTTTCTATATGGGTCAGAGTTTAAGTGTTAGTAACCTTGAAGCATGGTATGGGTCTAATAGAACCCTTAAAGGCATAAATATGGAAATTTCACCAAAACAGGTCACGGCGATCATCGGTCCGTCGGGATGCGGTAAATCAACTTTCGTCCGTTGCATTAATCGCATGCATGAGACCTTGCCAGGAACAAAAGTAAAAGGTGAAATCCTTTTGGATGGGGAAAGTATTTATGATCAAGATCCGGTGGCCTTGCGTAAAATGGTAGGCATGGTATTTCAGAAGGCGAATCCATTTCCTTCAATGAGTATTTATGATAATGTTGTGGCTGGGCTAAGACTTAATGGTATGAAAAACAGGCAAACGTTACATGCTAGTGCGGAAAAAAGCTTGCGTATGGCGGCTTTATGGGATGAAGTGAAAGATCGTTTGAATTATTCGGGTATGAGCTTGTCGGGTGGACAGCAACAGCGTCTATGTATAGCCAGGGCTCTGGCGGTTGAACCATCGGTATTGCTCATGGATGAACCGGCATCTGCGCTTGATCCAATAGCAACTACACACATTGAAGAATTAATCCGAGAGCTTAAAGAGAATTATACAATTCTCATTGTGACTCATAATATGCAACAGGCCGCTCGAATAGCAGATTCGACGGCGTTCTTTCTAAACGGAGAACTGGTGGAACATGGACCGACTTCCGAAATATTTACTAATCCACACGATAAACGAACGGAAGATTATATTACAGGGCGTTTCGGATAAAGAAGGGGGAGAATCAATGCGTCAGTCACTCAATGAAGGACAGCTAATTTTGAATAATCTACTCAAAGAAATGGGCCAAGAAGTCGAAAAGATCCTACAAGGGTGTATGCAAAGCCTAATAACCCTAGACCGAGCCCAAGCAGAATTTTGGATTGCAGAGGATCAATTGGTCAATGATTTTGAGCGGCAGGTGGATGATACCTGTGTGCGTTTGATCGCAACTCAGCAACCGGTTGCCAAGGACTTAAGAAAGATTATTTCGGCAATGAAAATATCGACAGATCTTGAACGGATGGCCGATTTGGCCATTGACATTGCTAAGGTAGTGCGGAGAATTGAGGGACCTCTATGTAAGCCGCTCATTGATATCCCACTGATGGCCGAAAAGGCACTTGGCATGATGAGGCAGGGTATTGAAGCATATAGTAAAGAGGACATGGAGCTAGCTCATAATCTGGCGGTACAAGATGACGAAGTTGACCATCTGTATAAACAAATCGTACGTGATCTCTTAGTCATCATGGCCGAAAATCCAGAAATATTAGATCAAGGGATGTACCTGACTTTTGTGGGTCGCTATCTCGAACGAATTGCTGACCACGCGACAAATATCGGTGAAAATGTGATCTATATCTCGACCGCCGCACGGAAGGACCTTAATAAATAGTTTTAGAAGCTAGAACCACAGGGAAGAGTGGCATCATAGCCATCACTTTTACTGTGGTTAATATTTTTTGACCTTGTGGGAGTGTTAGTTTATACTAGAATAGGTAGACCAGTGAACTCGTTCAACTTAAAGTTGAACATCGAAGAACACGGGGTACTACTCCCACTTGTAGAAGTGGGAGTCTCACGATTGGATGATATGAGGTGTAAGGTTGACGAAGAAAGTTGCAGTTGTCACTTTGGGATGCCCGAAGAATCAAGTGGACAGCGAAATAATGTCCGGATTACTAGCCCAGGATTATATCTTTATAGAAACCCCCGAAGAAGCGGATATTATTGTAGTTAATACCTGCACTTTTATACAATCGGCTAAGGAAGAATCGATTGAAACTATCTTTGAGATGTCTCGTTTTAAAGAATCCGGCCCTTGTCAGACCCTAATTGCGACCGGGTGTTTGGCGCAGCAGTATGGGCAAGAATTAATGCAGGATATTCCTGAATTAGATGGTGTTTTGGGAACTGGAAATATTGATGAAATTACCAAAGTAGTACAAGCCTGTTCGGGGACACGAACGACACTTATTAAAGAAGGAACACCTATGTTTCTTTATGATGAGTTGATGCCTCGTAAACGATTGACACCCAATTATTTAGCATATGTAAAGGTAGCGGAGGGCTGCGATAACTATTGTACTTATTGTGTCATTCCGTATGTACGCGGACATTTCCGCAGCCGTCCAGAAGAATCTGTGCTGCGCGAAGTTCAGGAAATGGCCGCTCAAGGGGTTAAGGAAATTATGGTTATGGCTCAGGATACCACCCGCTACGGACACGACCTTTATGCAGAGCTCCGCCTGCCACAGCTAATTCAGCAGCTCGCTCGGATTGAGGGTATTAAATGGATTCGGCTTATGTATTGTTATCCTGAACGATTTACTGATGAACTGATTGAAACGATGCGTTTGGAACCTAAAGTTTGTAGGTACATTGATTTACCTTTACAACACGCAAATAATAAAATCTTAAAAGAAATGAATCGACGCGGAACCATCGAAGAGGCTGAAAAGCTGATTGGAAAATTGCGCGACGCTATGCCCGACATTACCATTCGAACGACTATGATCACGGGTTTCCCGGGAGAAACAGAACAGGAATTTCAAACGATGGTTAGCTTTGTTCAGCGTGTTCAGTTCGATCGTCTGGGGGTGTTTGCCTATTCTCAAGAAGAGAATACGCCCGCGGGTCTTCGAGCGGATCAAGTATTACCAGAAGTTCGAGAACAACGCCGAGAACAGATTATGCAGATCCAACAAGAGATCGCTCTAGGGAGACAACAGCGTTGGGTTGGACGGCTCGTTACGGTGATGCTTGAGCAGAAACTGCCAGACGGACGGTGGATGGGAAGGACTGAAGGGGACGCTCCAGAAATCGATGGGCAAGTTTATATCACAAGTACCCAGACCTCACTTCAGGTGGGTGACATGATTAAAGTTCGCATCCTTGAGGCGGATAGCTACGATTTAATAGGAGAGGTTGTTTCGTGAATCTACCCAATCGCTTAACACTGGCTCGGATTATTTTAATACCGGTGTTTATGACCTTTCTACTGCTTAAAATTCCTAAAGGTCATGAGCTTTTTCCCCATCAAGATCTTGTGGCAGCAATAATCTTTATTTTAGCTGCCGCGACAGATGGGTTAGATGGCTATGTCGCTCGCAAGCGAAATCAGGTTACGAATTTGGGTAAATTCATGGATCCGCTGGCCGATAAACTTTTAGTTTCCGCTGCCCTGATCTCCTTAGTACAGCTTGGAGATGTGACGGCTTGGGTTGCTTGGATTATCTTAGCCAGAGAGTTTGCTGTGACGGGACTACGAGCCATAGCAGCGGTGGACAGAGTTGTGATCAGTGCTAGTCCACTCGGTAAAATTAAGACTGTTACCCAAATTATTGCTATTTCGGCAATTTTACTGCGCGACTGGCCTCTTTCCTTAATCGGTATTCATATTGGTCAACCTTTTTTATACATCGCCTTGTTCTTTACAGTAATTTCAGGTCTTGATTATTTGTTCAAAGCTCGTAAATTATTACATAAATGAGTTCATGATAATAGTAAGGGCAATTCATAAATTGCCCCTACGTATATAGAATGAGACGGTTATGCACAAAGCATCGTGCTACTAACGTCTCATTTTCATGTTCTTATCCAAATCGTAAGACTCCCACTTCTACAAGTGGGAGTGGTACACCTTATTCTGCTTCGGTGACGAAAGCCTCCAGTACGATAGTCTCCGGTACGATAGTCTCCAGTGGAGAGTATCGCCGAAGCCGTGATCCCAATAGGAATACTCACCAGCGTAGGATAGAGTATCGCCGAAGCCGTGATCCCTAAAGGAATACTTATCGGCGTAGGATAGGGTTTCGCCGAGCCGCCCTTTCTTGATAGGAATCCTTGGCGGCGAAGGAGGTAGAGTCCATCCTACGGCGCGAAAGTATTTTTCAGGGGTTCAGCGCCTTCGGCATAAGTCTCCACTGACGATAGTCTCCTGTGGAGAGTATCGCCGAAGCGCACGGCCCTAAACGAATACTTCGCGCGTAGGATGACTTATGTCACCGAAGACTCGATGTTCAACTTTAGTTGAACGAGTTCACTGTCTATTTTTGGCTTATATGGGTATAAGATCTTCTTCAAACTGATATACATCGTGATATAATGTCGATATTGCATGGAGTATAGCAGACTGGAGGAAGATGAAATGGGAAAACAGCGAATAATGCTGATAAGCCTAGTTGGTTTCCTGATATTTGGCTTGTTATTAGGCGCTAAAGTTGTCTATCAGAAAAAGTGGATAGATGTTACCATCATAAGTCAAAGTCAGCAAATCCCAGGTGTCGTTTCCGCTAAAATCTTAAAAAATAATGGCCAAAGTGAGATGGATGTGGTTACTAATCACATGACGAACCTTCGGCAAGCAAGTCTTGCCTTAGAAAAATTAGCTGGTGAATTACCGATTCGATACCTTGATCGAAATAATGATACCCTTAACAAACTTTTTGGCCAAATGCAGTTTGCGTTCCAAGAAGGAATTGCCCGTGGGAATTTCACAGAGATGGCCCAAAACGTTAGAACTCTGGCTGAAAAAGCAGGAGTACAGCTAGAACTAGAAATAGACAATAATGCCATTTACGTGATCTTGAATCAAGGGGATGCTCAACTGCTTGAGGTGATCGAACGGCATGGGCAAGTGAAATATTTACCAACTGAAAAACAAGAGGACTTTTTATAGAAAGGAGCGAGAGTGTGAAACGAGATATTCTAATAGGCTTGGGGGTAGGGGTCTTCACCTTTCTACTGGTCATGGGATACAACGTGCTTCCCATTGGGTTACTCCTTGTGGGGGCTTATTTCATGTGGACCTTTGTCCTATCGCGTCAAGTTTTAAAAAATGGCAATGGGGTGTCCATTGCCACCACCACGATCAATTTTGAGGACATCGGGGGACAGAGTGTCGCGAAAAAGGAACTTCAAGAAGCATTAGATTTTTTACTTTACTCTGATCGAATGAAGGCCTTAGGTATTCGTCCGTTGAAAGGAATATTGTTATCTGGTCCGACAGGCACTGGCAAAACATTATTAGCTAAAGCTGCAGCTAAGTACACCGATTCGGCTTTCCTGTCGGTATCTGGAAGTGAATTTGTCGAGATGTATGCAGGAGTAGGGGCAGAACGGGTACGCGGACTATTTCGAAGAGCACGAGAAATGGTCCGGAAGGAAAAGAAAACGAGTGCGATAATTTTCATTGATGAGATGGATATTTTAGGGGCAAAGCGCGGAAGTAACGTTTCTCATCATGAGTATGACCAAACCCTTAATCAACTATTAGTAGAAATGGACGGTTTAAAGGCAGAGCAAGGGTCCCATATTTTAGTAATGGCAGCAACGAACCGCCCAGAAGCCTTAGACGCGGCTTTACTTCGACCAGGTCGTTTTGACCGGCAAGTTAAAGTCGATCTTCCCGATAAAGAAGGTCGAGTGGCGATTTTGAAAATCCACACGAAAAATAAACCGTTAGCCAAGGAGGTTAATCTTGAAGAAATTGCCCACGAAACCTTCGGATTTTCCGGAGCTCATTTGGAGAGTGTGACTAATGAGGCGGCAATTTTTGCCCTGCGTGAAGAGGCGAATGAAATTACTGAGCACCATTTACATGAAGCTGTCGAGAAAGTGATGTTGGGAGAAAAACTTGATCGGAAACCAACTCCAGAGGAATTGAGGCGCATAGCTATCCATGAGAGCGGACATGCCATGCTTGCAGAAAAGGTTCGACCAAACTCGGTAGCTCAAATTTCCATCCGTTCCCGGGGAAACGCCTTGGGATATGTTCGTCATTACCCAAAGGACGATTTATATCTGTATACACAGGCGATGCTGGAAGATCAGATTATGGTGGCTTTAGCAGGGGCACTTGCGGAACAAGAGATTCTAGGCACGAAGAGTACTGGTGCTATGGGTGATTATGAACAAGCCCTTAATCTTGTTGAAAAGTTGCTTCTCGCCGGGATGTCTTCTTTAGGTGTTACGGATGTTTCCCTCTTGAGCGCTGAACAGCGCCAACCTGTGACGTGTTCTATTTTAGCAGATCTTGAAGAACGGACAATAAATACTATTAAGGATAATAAAGATGTCTTGTTAAGGATTACTGAGCTTCTTGCCGATGAGGAAACATTGAGTGGAGATATTTTGCGAAAATATATACAAGTTGTGGCATAAGCACTTTGAACCTCTGAATAGGGGCTCATTTTTTTTACTTGATGAAGAAGGATAATAATGGGTTTTGTGAGAAATAACTAATCTGGAGTATAATAGCTTAATATTTGCGTTGAAATTAGGAGAGTGATAAACTATATGAAGGCTGAAATTGTCTCTACTGGTACTGAATTATTACTTGGCGAAACCCTCAATACAAGTGCTCACTTCTTGACAGGAAAACTGTCTTCTCTGGGCATTGAAGTAGACTATCATACGACGGTCGGGGACGATCCCGAACGTTTAGAGCAGGTTCTACGTCAGGCGATCGGGCGAACAGATCTCCTGGTTACAACTGGAGGGTTAGGTCCGACAGCTGATGACTTGACGAAGGAACTTGTCGCAAAAGTTCTAAATATCAAGATGGAGCTAGACCCCTACAGTTTAGAACAAATTAAGCAGTTCTTCGGTCGTCGCAAAGCTCCTATGCCTTTGAGCAATGAAAAACAAGCCTATTTTCCCAGGGCCTCAAAAATTTTACCCAATCCGATCGGAACAGCTCCGGGTGCCATCATTGAAAAAAACGGTAAGACCGTTGTAATATTGCCGGGTCCTCCGTTCGAAATGACTCCTATGTTCGATAATTATGTTTGGCCAGCGTTGCAACAAAAGATCGAACCGGATACAGAACGGATGAACGAACGCGTCCTCAAAGTGTTTGGTATGGGAGAATCGGCAATTGAGGAAGTACTAGGCGATCTGATGAGTCTTCCAAACTTGTCGATGGCCTTACTTGCCAAACGAGCTGAAATGCACATTCGCTTAGTGGCGAGAAGCTCAAAGATGACGTTCGAGAAGGCTGAAGAAGTCTTAAATCGGGCAGAAGAAGGAATTCGACAACGGTTAGGTAATAAAGTATTTGGACGTGATCAAGAAACCATGATTGGCATAGTGGGTCAACTATTAAAAAACAAGCAGTTAACTATTGCAACGGCCGAGTCGTGTACAGGAGGTTTACTAGGTGCCGCCCTCACTCAAGAACCTGGAAGTTCTGGATTCTATCTGGGTGGGGTCGTTAGTTATTCAAATTCTCTAAAACAAGGGTTACTTGGGGTAAGTGAAAAAAACCTTATGAAATATGGTGCTGTGAGTGAAGAGGTTGCCAAGGAAATGGCCGAAGGCATTCGTTTAAAAGCGGGATCAGATCTGGCTATCTCAACTACGGGTATAGCGGGGCCAGATGGAGGCAGCGATCAGAAGCCGGTAGGTCTTGTTTATGTTGGCTTAGCTACGCCTGAGGGTGTTCAAGCTGAAAAGATTCAACTTTACGGAGAACGGGAGTCCGTACGTCAATTGACCGTTCAAGCGGCAATGAATAAGGTTAGAGTGCATATGTTGGCATATGAAAGGAGATTACAATTAGGTGATGGTTGAACGTTTACTAACCTTTGGAGATAATCAATTAAGTAAACAAGTTTTACAGGCTCTGTCAGAAATGGGGTTTGAAGAGCCTTCTCCGATTCAAAAAGAAGCAATCCCAGTAGCTCTTGAAGGGCTTGACATTATTGGACAGGCCCAGACGGGGACCGGAAAGACTGCCGCTTTTGGAATTCCAATTACAGAAAAGGTCAATCCAAAATTCCAAGCGGTGCAAGCCCTTATTGTAACCCCGACACGTGAGCTGGCGATACAGGTTGCTGAGGAAATAGCCAAAATCGGTAAATATAGGCATGTTAAACCGCTACCTATTTATGGCGGCCAGCCTATTGATCGTCAGATTCGTGCCTTGCGCATGGGATATCAGGTGGTCGTCGGAACTCCGGGTCGGTTATTGGACCATTTAAACCGTGGTACACTCCGTCTTCAACATGTGAAAATAGTGGTTCTTGATGAAGCAGACGAAATGCTAGATATGGGCTTTATTGATGATATCGAGAGTCTTTTAAAGGAAGTCCCTGCTGAAGGTCGGCAAGTTATGCTTTTCTCAGCAACAATGCCGCAGGGAATTCGTAAATTGGCTCAGACTTATATGAAAAACCCTCGTTCTTTATCCGTTAGTAGGGATGAATTAACCGTGCCACATATTGAGCAGGTTTTTTATGAGACTAGGGAAAGTATTAAAGTCGATGCTTTGTGCCGAATTATCGATATGGAAGATATCGGGCAAGGAATCATTTTTTGTCGAACAAAGCGTGGAGTTGATGAACTTGTAGTGGCTCTGGAAGCTCGGGGATATTTTGCAGATGCTTTACATGGAGATTTAAGCCAACAACAACGCGATCGGGTCATGAAACGTTTTAGAGACGGGAAGTCGGAATTATTGGTAGCAACCGATGTTGCGGCTAGGGGCTTGGATATAAATAATGTAACCCATGTAATCAATTTCGATATTCCTCAGGACCCGGTTTCTTACGTGCACAGGATTGGACGAACTGGGCGGGTTGGGCGTAAAGGGCAGGCTATAACCCTGATTTCACCGAAGGAATATCGGCAACTTCGACTGATTGAAAATCTTATTAAGACTAGAATCCGCCGACAAGAACTTCCGTCGCTGGCAGATATCAGTGAACGTCAGGCGGAAAATCTTAAGAATCAACTCCTTAAGATAATCCAAAGCAACCGCTTGGGAAATTATCGTGCGATTGTTGGCGAGTTGCTCGAGGAATACGATTCCACTGATGTGGCTGCCGCTGCCTTAAAGTTTGCAGTCGAGGGAGCGAGTGTTGAAGAAGGTATTAAAGAAAGTGAACTAGAGGATATTCATTTTGGTAACACTGGAGCTGCAGTGGGAATGGTACGATTTTTTATGAATATCGGTAGAGTACAACAAATTCGCCCTCAGGATATCATCCGTTGGATTGCAGATGAAAGTGGGATACCGGGAAACATTATTGGAATGATAAATATATATGATAAATTTACATTTGCCGAGGTTCCGATTGAATATGCTTCTAGGGTTTTGAGTTGTATGCATCAGGCTATAATTAAAGGGCGGAGGGTAAGCGTTGAACCGGCTAAAGCCCGTGAAAATGCTGATTATTCATAATAAAGAAGGTAGTTTTGTACTTGCTACTCCTGAAGAGGCTTTATCTTGTCCATTTGAGTAAAAAGCTAACCGGCGGTTAGCTTTTTTAAACTATTAAAATTATTACAAAACATTAAAGAGAATACATTTATCTGATTATATGGTAAAATAAAGTAAATGTTTTTTACTTAGTAAATGGAATTATTTAATGTCTATGTACGCAAAAACTTGTCGACTTTAGTCGTACGGAGTATCGGTGTCTGTTGAAACATAAACAAATTGACAAGTATCTAGGGGTACACTTATAATAAACCGAACAGACGTTTTGCCAAGACGCGAAAATGCGTTATAAAACAATATGAGGAGGAAAACGGGATGGCCGAAACGAATAAGCTTAAAGCACTTGACATGGCACTTGCTCAGATTGAGAAGCAGTTTGGCAAAGGTTCGATTATGAAACTTGGGGAATCTACTGCGGGATTGTTAATCGATGTTATCCCGACAGGTTCATTGGCGATAGACCTTGCCCTAGGAGTTGGAGGGGTTCCACGCGGACGAGTAATTGAAATATATGGACCAGAGTCATCGGGTAAAACAACCGTAGCGCTCCATATTATTGCAGAAGCTCAAAAGCTAGGCGGAGTGGCAGCTTTTATTGATGCTGAGCATGCCCTTGATCCTGTCTATGCTAAGGCCTTAGGGGTAAATATCGATGATTTGCTGGTCGCGCAACCAGATACGGGAGAACAAGGGTTAGAAATCTGTGAGGCTCTTGTGCGCAGTGCAGCAGTGGATGTCGTTGTGGTCGACTCTGTCGCAGCTTTGGTTCCTCGTGCAGAGATTGAGGGGGAAATGGGAGACAATCATGTCGGCTTACATGCCCGTCTCATGTCTCAGGCGTTGCGTAAGTTGACAGGATCTATTAGCAAGAGTAATACCTGTGTAATTTTTATCAACCAAATCCGTGAAAAGATAGGCGTCATGTTTGGTAGTCCGGAGACAACCACCGGTGGACGAGCTCTTAAGTTCTATGCCACGATCAGGATGGATATACGTCGGCAGGAAGCGATAAAACAAGGGCAAGATATAATCGGCAACAAAACCCGAGTCAAAGTAGTCAAGAATAAAGTTGCACCGCCCTTTAAATTAGCGGATTTCGACATTATGTATGGAGAAGGTATTTCCCGGGAAGGAAGTATTGTCGATATTGGCACTGAAATGGAGATTATTACAAAGGCCGGGGCTTGGTACTCCTATAACGGAGAACGGTTAGGGCAGGGCCGTGAGAACGTCAAAGAATATCTCAAGCTACATCCGGATGTGGCCAGCAACTTAGAACTATTGATCCGCGCGAGCATGAGCGACATAGTTACAGCCTCACCGGAGGAAGATGGTTTGATTGACGAGCTCTAAACCGCTTAAAAGTGCTCGGGAAGTGGCACTTGATTGTTTATCACGCCGAGCTTTGACACATCATGAATTAGAGACTCGTCTCAAGGAAAAGGGCTATGAAAGCACGGAAGTTAATCAAGTGCTGGAAAAAATGAAGAAACTGGGTTACCTCAACGACCAAGAACTGGCTTTTGCGGTTTCGCAAAACCGACTTAAACGATATTCGAGGCGAAGGGTTCTGCAAGATTTGCAAAAACGAGGGTTCGAACACCAAGTGATTGAGCAAGCGTTGGGGTCTACATATTCAAGTGTTGATGAGTTACAGCAGTGTTTAACCCTGGCAAAACGGTGGTGGATACAAGAGGGCAAGCGTTGGGATCAGAGAATTTGTCAAGACGGAACCAAGAAATCTTTGCCACGTGATTTATCGCTTCAGCAAAAAATCGCTCGGAAGCTTGTTCAACGTGGTTATCCCTCTGATATGGTGAGAAACGTACTTTATCAGCTTCAAACCATTAATTATCGCGAAGATTAGACAGTAGACCTCTAGTGTATAAAATCCATCCGTTTAGGACAAGCTTGACATTGTTTGCAAATGATATTAGAATCTTAGCAGAGACCTGTCTCTGTTAAGATTTAACCTTTAAAGGTTTTCTTATAGATTTCGTAGCAGTCAGCTTAATTATACGGTTTTTATGACTTACGAGAGTTGTAGGGAAACGGGGGAAGACTCCCGTCTTAAAGGTTATGCTTAATGTGAACTGGTTTGGGGAACCAGTCTTTTTTATTTTTTAAATTGAAAAAATATTATTTTTTACAACAAGGAGGTGTGAACGTATGTTAACAACACTTATTACTGGATTGGTCGCCATTTTAATTGGGTTAGCTTTGGGTGTCTTAGGAGGTTGGCTTTTTCGTAAAAATACTGCAGAAAAAAGCATCGGGTCTGCAGAAGAAGAGGCAAAACGTATTGTTGAGAATGCCTATTCTGCAGCTGAAAGTAAGAAGAGGGAATCTGTAGTAGCTGCAAAAGAAGAAGTCATGCATATTCACAACGAAGTTGAAAAGGAGACTCGCGAACGACGTAACGAACTCCAACGGCTTGAACGTCGCTTGCTCCAAAAAGAGGAGAGTCTAGACCGCAAAATCGAGTCGCTTGAACGCAAAGAGGAAAATCTCCATCGTAAAGAAAGTGAAGTAGAACAGCAAAAAGAAGAGTTAAATTTGCTTGTTGGCAAAGAACAAGCTGAACTGGAGCGTTTATCTGGACTGACATCAGAAGAGGCTAAACAGTTACTGCTAAAAAGAGTTGAAGAAGAAGTTCGTTATGAGTCGGCGATTATGATTAAGGAGATTGAGACTCGCGCCAAAGAAGAAGCCGAAAAACGGGCTAAAAATATTATTGCCTTAGCAATACAGCGGTGCGCTGCGGATCATGTGGCAGAGACGACTGTATCCGTTGTGGCGTTGCCCAGTGACGAAATGAAAGGGCGGATTATCGGTCGTGAGGGACGTAATATTCGTACTTTGGAAACTTTGACAGGGATTGATCTGATTATTGATGATACCCCAGAGGCCGTGATTTTATCGGGGTTTGACCCAATACGCCGAGAAGTTGCACGCATTGCTTTGGAAAAACTCATTGCAGATGGCCGCATTCACCCGGCGCGTATTGAAGAAATGGTAGAAAAGGCTCAGAAAGAGGTTGACCAAAAGATCCGCGAAGAAGGAGAACAGGCAACGTTTGAGACAGGCGTACACGGGTTGCATCCTGAATTAATTCGGATGCTTGGACGACTTAAATTCCGTACAAGTTACGGTCAAAATGTCCTGAAGCACTCTACCGAAGTATCTCATTTAGCTGGGTTAATGGCTGCAGAGTTAGGAGTCGATATTCAGCTTGCCAAGCGAGCGGGTCTGTTACATGATATTGGTAAAGCTGTTGATCATGATATGGAAGGGACGCACGTTCAAATTGGGGTTGACGTTGCCAGAAAGTATAAGGAATCCAGTGATGTTATACATGCAATTGAGGCTCACCATAATGATGTAGAACCCAAGACTATAGTTGCTGTCCTTGTGGCTGCAGCAGATGCGGTTTCGGCAGCTCGCCCAGGAGCACGTAGGGAAACCCTTGAAACTTATATTAAACGTCTACAAAAACTCGAAGAGATTGCCGAGAGCTTTGAAGGGGTAGAAAAGTGCTTTGCGATTCAAGCGGGACGAGAGGTTCGCATAATTGTTAAACCGGACAAGATTGATGATGTGCTTGCTCCACGTGTCGCGCGTGAAATTAGTAAGAGAATTGAAGAAGAACTTGAATATCCAGGACAAATTAAGGTTGTTGTGATCCGTGAGACTCGAGCAGTTGATTTTGCAAAATGATAAATATGAGATGATTAAACAGGCGATCCAACAGATCGTCTGTTTTTTGCACTACTAGTTTAGAAAGTATAAACTGACTGTACGTCCATCCCAAATATGCCCAGCTTCATCCTGAGATCTTTGAGCAGGAGATTGCAACCTGATGTCGAATAATTTTAGAAGATTAGTGAACTCGTTCAACTAAAGTTGAACATCGAGACTTCGGTGACGTAAGTCATCCTACGCGCGAGGTATTCGTATACGGCCGTGCGCTTCGGCGATACTCTCCACTGGAGACTATCGTCAGTGGAGACTTACGCCGAAGGCGCAGATCCACAGACGAATACTTTCGCGCCATAGGATGGAGTCTACCTCCTTCGCCGCCAAGGATTCCTATCAGGAAAGGGCGGCTCGGCAAAACCCTCCACCGGAGGCTTTCGTCACCGAAGCAGAGTACGAGGGACCACTCCCACTTGTAGAAGTGGGAGTCTCACGATTGGATGACAACGCATAAGAGAGGGTTGATAACTGGGATGTTGAGTAACTTATTATATAAAGATGCAGGACGTATTCAAGACGGAGTTGAGCTACTAAGCTCAATTCTGTTGAGATACGGTGAGGTGGGGTCGGTTAATTATTGGCGTGAGCAACATGCTCTCAAATTCACGTTTATGATCCAGCAACATCAAGAGGTCTCCTCACTGCGAGAAATCCTAAAACCTGCGTTGGAGTTTTTTCATCAACTTGAAGGGTCAAGCATGCGGTTTTTTGATCTCGCTTGCCGAAGTGAGGAAAACGTTTGTGTGATCACAATAACTAGGGATATAGAAAGTATGACTCAACGTGAAGTAGGTCTAATAGTTGAACTGATCAAGGGGAAGTATAAAAAGCAGTTGTTTTATGATGAACTGTATCTGCCTGAAGATGAGCAGATTTTCCAGGAGGAGATGATAACTCAAATGTTGCATTCAATCCATAACGATGATATTGATAAAAATGTAGTCGTCTTGCGTGAAGAAGGTCGAGTATTAGTATTCAGGAGCTAAGTGCGAAGTGCGAAGTGCGATGCACGATGCACGATGCTAGTAATTCAATGCTCGAGGCTTGAGGTCCAAACCTCGAATGGATAATCTGCATCAAAATGCTGAATAATACCATTCTATAGATAATGTTTAGGTGTGATGTGCGAAGTACAACCTTCGAACATCGTGCCTCGAACCTCGAGCCTCGATTCGAAGGGAGGGAAGTTCGTTGCACGTTCTTTTTATTGGAGATATTATGGGCAAACCTGGTAGGGAAGCGGTTAAACGATTTTTGAATCCAATTAAATTGGAATATAAAATTGACGTGACTATTGCCAATGCAGAGAATGCCGCTGCAGGAAAAGGCTTGACTAAAGCGATTGCAGAGGAACTTTTTGATAATGGAATCCAATTTTTGACGATGGGAAATCATGTTTGGGATCAAAGAGAGATTATGAATTTTATTGATCGTGAGCCAAGACTTGTTCGTCCCGCTAACTATCCAGTCGGAGCGCCGGGACAAGGATATGGATTTTTACGAACAATGGGTATCAAAATTGGGATTCTAAATCTCTCAGGACGTATCTTTTTGCCGCCGCTCGATGACCCCTTTAGTGGTGCTATACGTTTTATTAATCAGATCAAACAAGAAACCCCTATTATCATTGTTGATTTCCACGCTGAGGCAACGTCAGAAAAAGTCGCTTTGGGCTGGTTCCTCGATGGTTTGGTAAGCGCCGTTGTGGGGACCCATACACACATTCAAACAGCTGATGCTCGCCTGCTTAACCAGGGGACGGCATATATTACTGATGTCGGTATGACAGGCCCTCGGGACTCAGTCTTGGGAATAAAAAAAGAAATTATTATAAATCGGTTTTTGACTCAACTTCCGGCAAAATTTGAGGTGGCTAGTGGTGCCATTCAGATTAATGCTGTGATCATAGACATAGATGAAAAATCCGGCAAAGCACAGCAGATCGAAAGGATTCAACAATTTGCAGAGGCATAGTTCGAAGCTCGATGCACGAATATTGGTAGCGCAATTTGGCTCGTATTTGGTTATTGCCTTATGCATAGAAAGAAATCTGAAAACTCTTTGCATTAATAGAGGATTTTGCCTGCTCGCTCTCGAATACATATATTCAAAGTTGTGGTAATACTTGTAAACGAATTCAAGCAGGAGGATGTTTCTATGGACGTATTAAAAGTATCAGCTAAATCTAGTCCGAATGCAGTTGCAGGAGCTCTCGCTGGAGTTCTTCGAGAGAGAGGGGGCGCAGAACTACAAGCTATTGGAGCGGGGGCTCTCAATCAGGCTGTAAAAGCAGTAGCAATTGCTCGAGGTTTTGTGGCACCGAGCGGAGTCGATCTGATCTGTATTCCAGCCTTTACAGACGTCATAATTGACGGAGAGGAGAGAACGGCTATTAAGTTAATTGTTCAGCCACGTTAAGGCCACGTTAAGCGTTTTTGTTAATCACCTGTTTGCTTTTTTCAGAGCGAGCAGGTGATTTATTGTCAAAATATCGGCTGTAGGGAGGTATTATGAAAAATCCTTATATAGTGGACGGGCATTGTGATAGTTTAATTAGTTTTGTGAATAACGATAAGACACTTAAGGATCCATCTGCGGGAGGGCATTGGGATATACAAAGAGCTAGAGATGCAGGAATGTCTCTTCAATTTCTTGCCGCCTTTATTGAGACGAAGTATAAACCGAATAGGTCCTTGCAGCGTGGGTTACAACTAATAGAAGGTGCCCATCGATTTATCGCGAATCATTCTGACGAGGTTTTCTTAGTTCAGGGAAGACTTGACCTTGAGCAGATGCCTGACCCAAATCGTCTAGGCATCCTACTGAGCGTGGAGGGTGGAGAAATTCTGGGAGAAGATCTCTTTATGTTGGATATTATTTTCAAACTTGGGGTTAGAGCCTTAGGCTTAACCTGGAATCAAAGGAATGCTTTGGCAGCCGGTGTTGGCGAAGCGGATACTCATCTCAGATTGTCAGATTTTGGTCAGGAAATTGTGCAGCGGATGAATAAACTCGGGATGATTGTGGATGTTTCTCATCTTAATGAAGCGGGATTTTGGCATGTCTTAGAGGTTTCCAAGGATCCGATTGCAGCAACACATTCCTGTGCCAAAGCTCTTTGTGTTCATCCTCGAAATCTTACAGATCAACAACTCCGTGCTTTGGGAAGGCATAAAGGTGTTGTTGGGGTGAACTTCTATCCCCGATTTTTGAAAGAGACGGGCGTAGTGACACGAGACGATGTAGTGCGCCATATTTGCCATATTGCAGAGGTTGCAGGTGTTGAAACGGTCGGATTAGGTTCTGATTTTGACGGAATTGAGGAGACGCCAGAAGGACTCGGGCATGTTGGGGAATATATCTATTTGCCGGATGATTTGATAAAAGCAGGTTTTTCCAGTCGGGAAGTTGAACAGATTATGGGTCGCAATTTTATGCGACTTTTGTCGGACGTGTTAAAGTGAACTCGTTCAATAAAAAATAAAGTAGTTACTGTGAAAAGGGGTTAAAGCGTGGATTCGGCATTTGACCTATACGAAGCAGATTTACATTGTCATACCACAGCCTCTGATGGATTATTATCTCCAACCGAACTTGTTCAATTAGCGGCGAAGTTGGGCTTAAAAGGGATAGGCATTACAGACCATGATACGATACAGGGGTGGAAAGAGGCTGAGCAAGCTGGTGCAGATTACAAAATACAGATTCTCAAAGGGATAGAGTTGAATACAAATTGGTATGGCAAAGAGGTTCACATCCTAGGATATGAGCCGGATAGTTCATCAAATTACTTAACCGATAAGCTGAGTGTTTTGCGCAACGCGCGTGAAAGTCGCATGGAGGAAATTCTAGACCGTTTCATGGACCTGGGGATTAATATATCGGTTACTGAAGTTCAACAGTTTGCACAGGGAGAATCTATTGGACGCCCACATATCGCCCAGGTACTTATCGAACGGGGGTTTGTAAGAAACATTCGAGAAGGGTTTGACCGTTACATCGGAATAGGGGCCCCGGCATATGTCCCAAGCTATAAACTGACACCGGTAGAGGGAATTCACTTAATACGAGAAGCACATGGCGTTGCGGTTCTTGCCCATCCGGGAGTACATCGTTTAGATGAAGAGATTCCAGCCTGGGTAAAAGTCGGTCTACAAGGGATTGAAGTTTTTCATTCTGAACACAACAAGGAAGATGAAAGGAGATATCTTGAGATCGCGCATGAGTATCGTCTGCTAACTACGGGAGGCTCTGACTTTCATGGTGAAGCACGTAAACCTGGTGTGAATCTAGGGGGGTGGGGAGTGTCTCTGAATGTGATCCAGCAGATCCTGGATTTAGCCCAGCATAATTAGTTGAGGGGACTTGTATCACACAGCGTTCAGTACCTACGACGCAGAGCAAACTAGGGAACTTGCGTTACAACGTTCACTTGCTTGCTCTCGCAGATCAAACTAAGACTCAAGAGCTTGCTCCGTGAGAGAGCGGGGTTCATCCTTCGGCGATAGTATTCTTTTAAGAACCCGCCTACGGCGATAATCTCCACTGGAGACTATCGTGGCAAATCGGACATCCCTGTCCGGTTGCCGGCAGTGTACGTCCTTGTACACTGCCCCGCTGTATGAAAGTGCTCTTCAGTCAAGTTTGATTACTGCTTGATCAAAGAAGATTCACTTTTGTAAGCGCGAAGTTCCGGGCTAGAGACGGGGACATCGGGAGGGGACCTTTGCTCAGTTGGTGGCTTCGCACGTCCGTGTGCACTGCCCCGTATCTGGGGTCGCTTACACGGAAGTTTGCTTTTCTGCTTACGTAAAGACCTCGCGCTCGTGTGACACTGCGTCCCGGGCTCGGGTTGGGGAACGAAACCGGATATGGAACGAGGAGACGGCATATTTCGAAGGTGTCTGAAGGCTCGTCGCTAGCCAAGTTTTCAATTATCAGGATTAAAACGCAATCTCTCGGCATAGAATACTAGGGTAGTAGAGCCGAGGGGGGGCGTAAAATCAATGGATCCTATAGACGAAGTTAAATTACTCAGGGAGCGTGTTGGGGAACTGGAGCAACGTGTTGAACATTTAAGAGTAAGCCGTCGAGTACTTATGAACCTATTAGAAAAAGTAGAACGCGAAAAGGTGGCTTTAGTCCATCACCTTGAAAAAGAAAACGTGCGATTACAACGTGATAATAAGCGCTTTGCCAAATGGATTTTTTCGAAGAACAGGGAAATAGTGGAACTCCAAGGAAAAATTGAATCATACCCGCAAAAAGCATGAGTTTACCGCTTGGTGACTTGTGCTTTTTAAATTAATGTGTATTATCAGCACTTTCCAATATTCGACCTAACTTTGTTTTTGGACTATGATGTTCGTGAATTAAAAGACAGATCACGGGGTTTAATCCCGCTCTCTGGGCTAAATTACAGCCCCAAATAGCGTGCTGAGAAGCGGTCTTTAAAGGTGTCGCAAAAACTGTGTGACTTTGTTCGAGTCGAGACCAGATGGATTGGGGCATTTTCTGCATTAGTACAATAAATATTCGATGCCAGAGGCGGTTGCATACCATAGATTTGCCACAATCATGGAGGAGTGCAGCAGCGAGAAGGTTTTGATAGTTAGAGGGAGTTAAAGCATTTTTTTCTTTCATTAAACTCTGTGCCACATCCAGAGCATGGCGCTGTTCAGACGGTGACTGCTTAAGAAATAATGAACAGGCCTCAGGGGGTAAGTTATCAAGTGCCCATGTGATTTCAGAAGAATCTAGATTGGGGAAAATTGCATGGATAAATTGATGAACACGATAAAACATATTTTGTCTCCTCCTGACCCCATAATAATGAACAAATTTCTATTTTTCAAGGATTACGAAATAATTAGATTCTGTTCTTTTTAAAATATTTCTGTTATACTAATTAGAAAACTATTGGGAAGGGAGCCAATCATGTATTCCAATCGTATTATCCAAGAAGCAGCACTTACATTTGATGATGTCCTTATTGTTCCTGCCAAATCCGAAATTTTACCTCGAGATGTTGATGTCAGTACCTATTTAACGAAAAGGATTAAGCTTAATATTCCGCTAATGAGTGCCGGCATGGATACAGTTACAGATTCTCGGATGGCTATTTCTGTTGCGAGAGAAGGCGGAATAGGGATTATTCATAAAAATATGAGTATTGAGCAGCAAGCCTTAGAAGTCGATAAGGTAAAACGATCGGAACATGGTGTTATCACGGATCCTATCTTTTTGCATCCGGACGACAGTGTCCATCAAGCCTTAAGGCTTATGGAACGCTATCGGATTTCGGGAGTTCCTATTACTGTCGATGGAAAACTGGTCGGGATATTAACCAATCGAGATCTGCGATTTGAGAAAAATTATGATCGTATGATAAGAGAGGTTATGACAAAGAAAGATTTAGTAACAGCCCCTGTCGGGACAACTCTTGAAGAAGCCCAAAAAATATTAGGTCATTATAAGATCGAAAAGTTACCCATTGTTGATGCAGCGGGAATGCTTAAGGGACTAATCACAATTAAAGATATCGAAAAAACACGTCAGTATCCAAATTCTGCCAAAGATGAAGGGGGTCGTTTACGGGTCGGTGCTGCCATCGGAGTCACTCCTGATACGCTACAACGTGCTGAAGCGTTGGTTAATGCCCGTGTAGATGTGCTTGTTCTGGATACGGCTCATGGACACTCCAAAGGGGTTATTGAAATGGTGAGGGTCTTAAAGGACCGTTTTCCTGAAACGCAGGTTATCGCAGGCAACGTCGCAACTGCGGAAGCAACTCGTGATCTGATCGAGGCAGGTGCAGATGCCATAAAGGTCGGGATTGGACCGGGATCCATTTGTACGACGCGTGTGGTCGCAGGTATCGGAGTACCTCAAATTACGGCCGTTATGAATTGTGCGGAAGAAGCTGATAAATATGGCATTCCCATTATCGCTGATGGAGGAATTAAGTTCTCTGGGGACATCGTTAAAGCCTTGGCAGCTGGTGCTAAAATCGTAATGATCGGAAGTCTTTTCGCTGGGACTGAAGAGAGTCCGGGCGAAATGGAAATTTATCAGGGACGGAGTTTTAAAGTGTACCGGGGGATGGGCTCAATCGGTGCTATGAAAGAAGGAAGCCGAGACCGATATTTCCAAGAAAAAGATCAAAAACTTGTTCCAGAGGGCATTGAAGGACGCGTTCCGTTTAAAGGACTCGTTTCAGAAACCATTTATCAAATGATTGGCGGTCTTCGCGCTGGGATGGGGTATTCCGGAACTGAAAATATTGAGGCATTAAGAACACAAACACGTTTTGTGCGCATAACCTCTGCAGGTCTACGCGAAAGTCACCCTCACGATGTGACAATCACCAAGGAAGCGCCAAATTACAGCTAAAAATATAAAGAAAACTTAGCTAGCGCCCACGCGCGCGCGAAGACACTGTCTTCGCACGAATTAGCCTTCTTGTTACACTTCATAGTATCTTAAGGGAGAGAGTTACTTTCTCCCTTTGTCAATTTTCTTTAGTCTAGGAGGTTATTATGAATCTTGCATATTGGCGCTATCTACTTATATTAAGCTTGCTCTTCATTATTTGGGGCGAGTTTTTTGTTTCGGGTGGCGTACTCAATCAACTGGCCTTTAATTTTGCAATTTTTTACCCGCTCGGATTTTTGGTGGGGTATCGTTATCCGCGTGAAAATATACGCTCTGCATACATTGCGGCCTTTTCATTTAATATTCTATCCTATTTGATTGCTAGTATTTCAGGAATTCCAATTGAAAGCTGGACGATGGTCGTTGTAGACTTTGTTAGTGTTGGCTTTTTTCTCAAGGCAGGAATGATTATCGGACAGCGTGCTCGATCAAAGGAGGTATAAGAATGAGAATCGTCATAGCACCTGATTCTTATAAAGGTTGTTTAAATGCCTTTAACGCTGCACTTGCTATGCGAAGAGGTGTTCAACGGGTTTATCCAGACTGTGTAATAGATATGATCCCGATGGCAGACGGGGGAGAAGGTACTGTGGAAGCCATACTTTGCGCAGTTCATGGAGAAAAGATTACGATCGATGTGACAGACCCACTTGGGCGGACGATAGAGGCTACTTATGCCCTGATTGACGAGGGTGAGACTGCGATTATTGAAATGGCTGCAGCTTCTGGGTTGACCCTCTTGAGTAATCAGGAAAGGAACCCCCGTGTAACGTCTACGCAAGGTACTGGGATACTAATCCGCAACGCCTTGGATCGCGGAGTGAAGAAGATTCTCCTTGGAATCGGGGGAAGTGCGACGAACGACGGTGGAGCGGGTCTGGCTGTAGCCTTAGGGGCTAGGTTACTTGATGCCCAGGGTAACGAGTTGCCACAGGGAGGGGCTGCACTTGCTAATCTTGTCAACATTGATATGTCAGGATTAGATCCTCGCTTGGCAAAGGTGCAGATCGAGGTTGCCTGTGATGTTAAAAATCCGCTTTGCGGTCCAGAGGGCGCAAGTGTTGTTTATGGTCCACAAAAAGGTGCAAACCCTGAGGATATCCTGGTAATGGATATAGCTCTGTTTAATTTTGGAGAAGTATTGAGCAGAGTTAAGGGTGCAAATCTTTTGGAGTTAGTCGGTGGGGGCGCGGCGGGAGGACTTGGTGCGGGAGTAGTCGGTTTTCTAGGGGCCAAATTGCGACCGGGGTCACAAATGGTCTTAGAAGTGGCAAATGCTGATGAAAAAATCAAGCACGCAAATTTGGTTCTTACGGGTGAAGGAAAGACAGATTTCCAGACGGCATACGGCAAAGTACCTGTAGGTGTCTCGGCTTTAGCGCTGAAATACTCTGTCCCTGTACTTGTTATTTCTGGGTCTGTGGAGGGTTCTCCGGATTTTCTCGCAGATCTAGGGATCGCAAGCTGTTTCAGTGTTGCTGAGGGACCGGCAACCTTGGACGAGGCCTTTTTGAAGGCGGATGAACAATTGGAGCGGGCGGTATGGAGGATACTAACGGTCTGGAAACTCGGGGAGGAATCCGCTGTCAAGTGAAGAGCGTGAGATAATATTGGAAACATTATTGATATTAGGTTAGCACAAAGGAATTAATTTCTAATTATAAAAGAAAATCCCCTGGAAAAGAAGGAAAAATATGGATATTAGAGAATGATATATAGAGAATTACTTATTCTCTAATATTCTATAAAAGGGGGACTTTTGATGACTGATTTGTCTCGACGAGAGCGCAAGAAAAAAGAAACACGCGAAAAGATTTTCTCGAATGCAATGCACCTTTTTCGTATGCAGGGTTTTACGGCCACTTCTGTTGAACAGATTACACAACATGCTGACGTAGGGAAGGGAACCTTTTATAACTATTTTCCCACTAAAGAAGCAGTTATTCTAGAATTTTCGCGCCGAACATGTCAAGATCTAATCGATAATGGCCGTCAAAAATCCAGCCTGGGTACTCGGCAACGCTTAGGAACCCTTCTCCATGATTGGGCTGAATTCATGGTAAAAGACCGAGAAATAGCCTGGGTCACTGTGCGGAACCGCGAAGGGGCTGATTATGATATGAGCTTGCATTATGGTCTTTTGGCTATCTTAACGGTTGGACAACAAAACCACGAAATTAGCTGTGAGTTTGACCCCGCCTTTTTAGCTGAAAGCCTAGAAGGTATGATGGTACAACATTTTATTCGTTGGTTTGTTTCAGGTGTGGGAGATTTACATCAAGAGTTAAATTATGCACTCTCTGTCTTCTTAGATGGCCTTTCGGAAAAGAAGCAGGAGGCATAATTAGATGTCCATTCCGGCTAAACATGAAATAGTGTAGTAATAACTACACCCATCCGTTGTTCTCCATTGGGTAGAACGGAGGGGTGTTTTTATTAGACAAAATAAGTATGTCAATTAAGTATTATACTTCGGATAGATCATTAATTTTGTTGAACTAAGGCTTTGAGTTTTCTTCTAATGTGTCATGAAGTTCCCCCTAAGCGCGTAAACATGCTTATGGAGAAAAGCTAAGGGAGGTTCATTGTGAGTATCACCTGGAATACGATCTGGGAAAATCATCCTGACGTATTTATTGCTAGGAACTGGCTAGAATGTACAGAAGAAAAAATAAAGGAAAACCGCCTCTCACCACTGTTCGCCTATTTTATGGGCGGCGAGATGACTTTACGAGTCGGTATCATTGCCAGCGAATCAATTATGCGCGAAGATGAATTCCTGCTAGCTGGTGTTTTGTGGGGGAATCGACTTAGTAACGGCGCTAAGACCGTAATTTATTTTGTAGCCCCTAATTTTTCATCAGCTTTTTTAGATGGAGTTTCAAAAATCGGAGGGAATATTTCTGCGAGGGCAGTTTATTGGCGTGAAAAACTTACACCGAGTTTGTACCTTATTCCCGAAAAACATCAAAACAATCAGTCACGTTACGCCCTTGGAGAAGAACGTCCAGATTGGAAACGCTGGGGACAAACTTTAAATCCAGTCGCTCAGCAACAACTTAAAATTGTAAACACGTTCTTTGCTAGTTTGGCTTTTCGACGCGTCCGCATAAAATTTAAACCTCAACACATTGGTTTCCTTTGGGGAAATTTTGAGATTGCCGAAGTGCGTCGTAAGGGTAAAAAATTTGAACTGAATAGCAAAGTCAAGTGGCTTAAGAATAACGAACAAATAATGAAGTGGCAAAAACAGGGATGGGTCGATTCCTCAGGCTCTCTAAATTCGGAATTTTGTATGGTCATTTTAAAGATTCTTGACTACCTTGAATCCATTGAAAAAGAGGGTAAACTCCGCATTCAAGATCTCCTTGCTTTGTGGCTTAATCAGGGAGACGGAGTTTTGAAGTCGCTTTGGGGGAGTCCTTGGCCTTGGCCCTGGCTTCCTAAAGAACGTAGCGAAAATTCTGTGCTCGAACTGGAGGAATGGTATTTCTTTCAAGGCGATGGTCAATTAAGTGTCATATGCCCGATATTCGAAAAGCCGCTGTTAAAAGCGTCTCAAAGTATTTTGCTGGCATGTGTGTTAGAAAAGAGCCTCCTTTTAGTCTCTGCAAAAGATGAACAAGGGAATTCATTAGTTTGGGATGGCCGAGTACATTGGCTTACGACTATTGGTATGGAGGAAGATCTTCGACGTTGGTATAGTTGGTTAATTGATTTGGATAAGTTCCCAATCTGGACGTTACCAGAAAACTGGCAAGACAAAGGAATTCATGAGCTCAATTGTCGGACTCTTTTGAACCATTCACTTATGCAGGACGGCAGTTAGTGAGTTTTGCCAAAAGGGGTAAATCAATCATTGCTTCTGTTCCACTAGGGGGTATGGCTTCTGAAAAGTGAAGCTTGCCATGGTGTGCGAGAATGATTTGTTGAGCAATGGTTAACCCCAGACCGGTACTGTCTGCTTGCGTAGTGAAGAACGGATCAAGGACACGATGACGCAGGTTTTTCGGAATACCGGGGCCGCTATCGATTACGCTTATCCTGGCGTGGGATTCGTATTCCATTAATCTAATAATCACCTTACCCCCTTTGGGGGAGGCTTCAACAGCGTTATTTAGAAGGGATAAAAGAGCTTGGAGAAGCTGTTCATGGTCACCCATGACATATACCGAAGGTGAAGAGAGTTCTAGAATTAGAGTAACGCCTAGCCTTAGCCTTAAAGGTTGAATCAATTGTGTCGTGGCATGAATGGTTTCTGTGAGGCTAAGTTGCTTCATTTGTGGAGCGGTCGGACTCGTTAATAAGAGGAATTTACTCAAGATTTGATCAATAGACTCGATCTCATCAAGAACAAGTTTCTGATACGGACGGAATGACTTAGGCCATTGCTCTGGCGTAATCAGTTGCATAAAACCTTTAATAGTTGTCAAGGGGTTGCGAATTTCATGCGCTAAGCCGGCTGAGACCTCATTAATAATGGACAACTTTGCAACTTGTACATCCGTTTCTGAACGTCTTTTTTCTTCACTGATATCGCAAAGTATCAAAAGTATACCTGTTGGAATGCCATCGCCCAATAAAGGCTGTGTTCGAAAACTTAAGTGTTTTACATTATTCTTTTGTAATTCCCAGATAAATTCGCCGTTCTGCGGTGAGTTGGCAGGATCATAATTAGATAGGATACCTAAAACGTTGAATATGGGTTGACCAATTAAGAACGTCTCAGATAAAGATAAAAGGAGGGACGATTGTGGATTTGAATCAATAATTGCACCTGTGTTGTCCAATATGATAACCGCTTCGCGTGAATAGTCAACGGTCTGGGTTAATGGGAGATTTTGTCGAAGCATAACACGCATTGCTTTGATATGACGTTGATGAAGAAGTCGTTGTTGTATTTGATGTTTGCCATGAGAATAAATCGTTCCAAGAACAAATAGTAGGAATAGAATATAAGCTAGATGCAAAGGGACAAAAGGATGATCATGATATAGAAGTGAAGCAACTATGAGCAGAGTGGCGGATAGGATCCAGGCTTTACTCCTGAAGACACTATATTGATGGAGCGAGCGTATCAGCGATTTTAGGGCAACCACAATATTAATCTCCTTCCCAAAATACTATAAGCAAATTATTACTGACATAGTGTACCATAATATGTCGTAGAAAATTGTAAAAAAAAGGAGATGCTATTAAAGGAATTTTTATCCGTAGCTAGCTTTAGATCACAAGGATGAAAGTATATCAGGATTAAGCTATATCAAAAAAACGACAAATTTTACTTGGCAATCATGGCACCTTGCCATCAATGGCTGGTGCTCTAATCTCAAACATCCATGTTTGACTCTAGCTAAGTATTTTTGAATGCTACTTGTTAAAAAAGAAGTGCAAAAATATAATATATGTTGTATAATTATGCAAAACTAAAAAGGAGAAAGTAGATGAAATTGCGTAAGGCTCGTATATCAGATGTTGAAGAGATGATGTTATTGATTAATAGTAATGCAGAACAAGGACTCATGCTTCCCCGTTCAAGAAATATGCTATATGAAAATATACGCGAATTCTTGCTTGCAGAAGTAGATGACCAATTGGTCGGGGTTGCTTCACTCCACATTCTTTGGAGTGACTTGGCAGAAATACGAGCATTGGCAGTTTCTAGCGAATACAAACGAAGAGGGATCGGAACACAGATAGTTAAAGGACTTGAAGACGAAGCTCGAGAACTGGGCTGCACGAGACTTTTCGCGTTGACTTATCAGCCGGAATTTTTTAAATACTGTGGTTACGAAGAGGTTAGTAAAGACCAAATGCCACAAAAAGTTTGGACAGAGTGTATTAATTGTATCAAGTTCCCCAATTGTGACGAGATAGCAGTAAGCCGTAACATTTAGGGAGTCAGTGGGAGGAAGTGTCTTAGCCCAGTCGCACACGTTCCAGCGCTACTCTCTTGTCGCTAAGGCTAAAACGCAAAACCCTTGTGCTTTCTGCATGTACGACCGTTGCGTTTCTTCACGCCTTATCGACTGCGTTCATTGACGCGCTTCCTCTCTCCGTGCTCCCTAAGCTAAGAAACTTCCTCCTGCTTGGGTCGCCGAGGGGTGGACGGAAGTGAGCGCTTGGGGGGCTGTTTGCGTCTTCGACGCAAATGCGCAGGAAGCACGGGTGGATGTACGGGGACGGTTCGCTTGCTTCCTCCTGAAGGGCGTCAAGAGTCTCACAAAGGAAACATAACCGCGTAGGATGTGCGAATGAGCTAAGGTTAGCGGCCTTGGCGATTCTCATCCTCAGTGAGATAGTATCGTAAGGGCCGTCCGCCTTCGGCGGTACTCTCGACTGGAGACTATCGTGTTCCACTGCTATAGCTTGTCGCAAAGCTAAAATTCAAAACTTATGAGCTTTCAGCAAGTACGTCGCTCCATGCAATGCGGCATCTTGCCATCCATGGCAAGCGTTAATTTCGAAAGACATGTTTCGAGTCCTTGGCGGCACAGCGAAACCAGTCCATCAGTGGACAGCCCAGTTGATTACTTACTCTATGCATCTAGAAGACTAAACTCTCATGTTAATTGTTGTAGTTGTTTAAATAAAACATTAGTGGGAAGAAACGTCGAACCTCGAAGGTTCGACGTTTCTTCGTTATGGAACAATTTAACTCTACTTATCATAAATCATACTATGGCATGCGCTAAATATGTAGACGGAGACGGTGCTATGGAGTTAAATAATGAAGTTCAGGAGGGCCTTGATAAAGCACGGTATTTTGTGGTTGAGGGCGTGGAACAGATTCTTTCTGGAAATTCCGACGAAATACACAGTGTATCTCCAAGCCCGGGGGCAACAGCACTTGCGGCTCTCGCATTACTTGCAGTTGGAAGAGGATTTGAGACAGCTCAGCAGCGAGGAATACAATGGCTGAGGCAGCAACAGCGAGGAGGCTGGGGAAAGTTTCCCGGTGACAGACCGGATGAAGAGATAACTCGGATCGTCGGAATGGTTCTTCAGGGTAGTCAGGGCGGGTGGAAGGCTAAACTTAAGCTTTTTTCTCAGGCGCGGCAATTTTCCACTTTAATTCTTTCATTAGGGCAAGGTGTAGTTCCTGGACTGGAGGGACCATCAAAGGATGAGATATTGCTTCCGAAAGTTCTAGAAGAGAGAATTTTGACCAAGTTGCCACTCTATGGTAGACCGGTCATTGTAGCGGCGTCACTTCTTGCCTCGAACTCTCAAGTGGGAACTCAAAAAGGGATTAAGTATCTTTTGGAAGCACAAATGACGGATGGTTCATGGGCAGAGGACGTTATTGCCACGAGTTTGTCAATTCTTGCGTTAATGATTAATGGCGGTTATGCTGAACAGACACAGAGAGCTGGGTTATGGCTGGTACAGAAACAGTATCGAAGTGGTGGATGGCCTGCCTTTGACCAACTTAAAATATGGTCTATAGGTTGGGCTGCTTGTGTATTTGGAGAAACGACCCAGAAAGCATCTGAGATACCATGGCTTTTTCGAGCGGTAGAATGGTTAAAGAGGGGGCAGAATACGGATGGGAGTTACGGAAGTACCCCACCGTTTACTCATCCAGACTTAGATGATACCGCAGTTGCCTTAATCGGGTTGCATCAGGTGCTCGGTGAGGAGAATCAGTTGGGAGTTAATCTCCTTAAGCAGTTACAAAATGCGGACGGAAGCTGGGGAACGTTTCCCAGTTTTCAGGGCATACCGCCCCATGTTTCTTCGGAGTTTCCAGTCTATATTTCAAGTGTCGATGTGAGTATTCATGTCCTGGAGGCATTATGGCGTCGCACCCGTTCTCAAAATGAAAGTATATGGCGAGGGTTAACTTGGGTTCTAGCTAAGCAAGACAAGGAAGGGTCCTTTCCATCATCTTGGTTTGAAGGACCTGTCTATAGCACTGCCCAAGTTTTAGAACTACTCAGTAAGTGGAAATTTAGTTGGAAAAAGTGGAACGTCGCACGCCATATCCTCGGATCAAGAACAAAAGCGCAGGAGTTTCTTTTGCATGCACAGAACAGTGACGGTGGCTGGGGCTCAGTTGTTGAAACCGGCTTGGCTCTTGCAGGTTTATGGCGCTTCGAAAAAGCGGTTCCTAGAGAAGTTCTGGATAAAGGAATAAGAAACCTTCTCATAGAGCAGAACAGCAATGGTTCATTTGAACCTTCTTACCGAGGTGTTTATGCTAAGGGTTGGAATTATGAAGAACCGTTAACTACGGCATTGACAGCTATTAGGGCCTTACAACGATATCAACGTTTGTATAAGGCATCATTCTTTAGGTGATATGGGGACAAAAAAATAAGCCACCAAACACTTATCGATGAACGCAAAGTGTTTGGTGGTATTAATTCTTTATATCGCATGTCTCTTAGAACAGAAAATATGGCGTTGAGAATTTTTACGTATTATCTCTGCCTGTTGTTTAAGAATTGTATGGAGGAAATTCCATTGTATGTCGAGATAGGCGTTGGTCATCTCATTTTCACTCAAGCCTTTGGATTGGAGATAGTTACGAGAGGATGTCTCAAAATCTTGAATAAATAACAAAATATCTTCACCAGGAGTTGACAACATTTTCCACCCTCCATTCGAGAACTTAAGTTAAGTATCGTCCAATTTTTTCAAATATTTACTGGCTTTATCTTATTATAGAGAATCAATGTTGAGAAACCTGTTGGAATAGGGAACTAATCCCAGGACTAAAAGAGGAAAGATTGATGAACTAACGAGATTTATTTGTTTTTCTTGTACTATTGATAGCTGGATGCGGGCGGTGACGCCAAAGTGAGAGGTCAAAAAGGAGCAGGTTTCCGGCTCGGTACTGTCGTTTGGCAGCTGGCAAATCTTCAAGAATGAAATAGCAATCGGCTAGTGCGTGATGAATACTGGCGATATAACTAAGAGTGAGGAGCTTTTGAGTAAACCAATGAGCTCCACTATGTGGAAAACTATTTTGTTTTGCGAGGCGTAAACTTCGATCGTACATGTTTGCCGCTTCTGGAATTTTGCCGATGTGTCTAAGAACATGACCTTGTGTAGCAAGTAAAAGTGGATCGACTAAGGCAAAGGGATTATCGCGCAAAATATGGAGTGCTTGTTTTGCCTTGCCTTCTTTAAGAAGTATGTCTCCTAGTGTCGTGCAAAGCAACGGATCATGGCCTGGAAGGAAATTTTCCAGCAATGATATAGCCTGAGCGGACGATTGGAAGTAGTAATAAAGTTGGCATGCAAAACGAGCTATTGACACAGGGCTGGTGTCTTGCGAAATTTCATGGGCCATTCTTTTTGCACTAATATTCTTTGCAGGAGGGGCAAAGTTCTTCTTTATAACCATGGCAATATAAGAAATGCTAATGCCGAATCCTAGAACTAAGAAAGCACAATCTAATCCCCATAGCCAAAAGGTGATTGCACCAGCAAGTGTAGTAACCGTTGCTAAGAACAGAAAGAAATATATTTTTTGAACATAAAGGATTTCGGAATCGAATTGAAACCCTTGCATTCCATCCCCCCCATTCATAGTTACGACGGATGGAAGACAATTAGAACTAACTACTGTTTTAGAAAAAGAATCTTCAATTATGAATACAGTTTAATTCGCAGTAGACTCATTATGCGCAGCCACAACCTCATTTTCGACATATTTTTCGATGATCGTATGATATTATTAGTAGTAGGTAAAGTGCAAATAAGAAAGAGGGGATATCATGGAAATACTAAGAATCAGCAAAGTAAATACATTTCTCGTTGGTATAATGATGATGGCAATTTTATTATGTTGTAGCAGCCAGGTGCAAGCTGCCCAGGAGGGGGATTATAACTACACGGTAACAGATAATAAAGCCACAATTACGGGGTATACGGGGGATGGAGGAGTTGTTACAATACCAAGTACATTAGGCGGATATCCCGTAGCAAGTATAGGCGAGTATGCTTTTGTCGATTGCTCTAACTTAACTGGTATTAGCTTTCCACAAGGGTTAACAAGTATCGGCGACTATGCCTTTAACTATTGCAAAGGTTTAACTTCAATTAGCATACCGCAAGGGATAACAAGTATAGGCGACGGAGCTTTTATAAATTGTACAGGCTTAACTAGTTTTACAGTAGCGGTTAATAATTTAAACTACTCAAGTATTAATGGAATACTATTTAATAAAGTTGGAGATATTTTAATAGCGTGTCCAGGAGCCGTAACAACTATTAGCATACCAATAGGGGTAACAAGTATCGGTAGGTCTGCTTTTTACGGTTGCACGGGCCTAACTAGTATTAATATACCGCAAGGAGTAGCAAGTATCGGTTACAATGCTTTTTCCGGTTGTACAGGCTTAACAAGTATTACAGTAGCGGTTAATAATTTGAACTATTCAAGTATAGAGGGTGTTCTATTTAATAAAGAAGGGACTATCTTAATAAGGTTTCCTGAGGGTTTAACTACAATTAGCATCCCGCAAGGAGTAACAAGTATCAACGAAGGCGCTTTTTCCAGCAAAGGCTTAACTAGTATAAGCATACCGCAAGGAGTAACAAATGTTGGTCTCTTTGCCTTCTTCGGTTGTTCAGGCTTAGAAAGTATTACGTTCAACTCCGCAACTACAACCATATATGATAGCGAGTCCACAATTCCAGCAACAACAAAGATTATTGGATATGACCCATCTACCGCAAAAACATTCGCGACGACATATAACAGAACGTTCGAAGTTATAGGCACAACAAGTACCCTGCAAACTATAGCCATAACTACCCCAGCCACCAAATTAAGCTATTCCGTAGGAGATCCACTTGATATAAGCGAATTAGAAGTAACTGGAACTTACAGTAATGGGGGCACTAAAGTCGAGACCATAACTGCTGCGAATGTAACAGGCTTTGATAGTTCAAGCCCAGCTACAAGCCAAACGTTGACTATCACTATTGGAGGCAAGAGCACAACCTACGATATAGAGATCAAAGCAGCCTCAGACGTTGTGCTTAACAGCATAGCAATTACAACACCGGCAACGAAACTGATCTACACCGTAGGAGACACGCTTGACATCACAGGTATAGTAGTTACAGGAACGTATGATGACAGCAGCAACAAAGTGGAAACAGTAACCGCCGCGAATATTACGGGTTTTGACAGTGCCGTAGCCACAGAAGATCAGGTACTTACCATAACCATTGGTGCTAAGACAACGACTTATTTGGTACAGATATTAGAGGATACTACTGAAATGACCGAAATAGAAACCCCTTCACATATTGTGGTACCAAGCAAAGTATGGACAATTAAACTAAGTGGTGTGGTAAATGAATCTAGCCTAAATGGTAAGATTTATGTAACTAACTCCAAAGGAAAAAAACAACGAATCACTTGCGCAGCTACAATAGTTAACGGACTTTCGCAAATAGAGGTTAAGCCAGATAAAGATTATACTCCTGGCGATTATATGCTATGGGTAAAGAACATTACGTCCACAAAAGGAATTGGAATAAAAAAACAAGTATTTTTAAAGTTTACAGTAAAGTAGTGGAAAGGTGATTAATCTCACTAATATTTAGGGATAGAAGCAAATACTAATGGGTTAACACTGTATGAACGCAGCGTTAACCCATTAGACGTTCTTACGTCGCAGTAGACCCATTATGCGCAGCAGTATACTCCGTAAATAAGGGAAACGTTTCGCACAAAATAGAGGATATTTTGTAATTCCCATCGAATCATTGTTAAAAAAATAATGGGAAGAGAAATAAATATGCTCGAAGACGGAAAAGACGTTTGTAATTGCGTGAAGACACAATGTGAGTAAGATCAAAGGAGAACTGAAGCTTTTTCTGATCAAGTGTAATTGGGAACATGTAAGTGGTTTTTGTATAAGATGTAGTAAAAATGGCTGAAAGGGTGATGAACATTGAGAACTCCGTCTGAGACTCTAGACTTTGTTACAAAATTACTTATCAATGATCTCAATATGTTAACCGTGGAGTTAAGTTTCGGAACCTCCAGGACGTTAGACAATACGAATATACATTTCCCTGTAATTGAGATCACCTTTAAAGACATTAGTAAATCGAATTGGCTTAATGTTCTTAACACAGAACTACAAGATTTCCTTCAAGGCCAAAAGTTTCTTGTAACCAATTGTGATGAGAATACAATGATAATAGCTTTATTCTAATTTAGATAGGTACCAAGGAATGCTGATGAGAATAGAAGACAAGGAAAAGTAATTAAGAATTGCAAGTAGACTCTGGGGTTATAAAAGATTGAGAACCGGGGCGTAACGCTCCCGGTTCTCAATCTTTTTGAGGTTTGATGATATCAAGATGGTGTCAATCCACCTTATTAAATTCTGAAAGTTGGTGGAGGTAAGCGGGATCGAACCGCTGGCCTCTAAAATGCGAATCTAGCGCTCTCCCAGCTGAGCTATACCCCCAACTATTATTAATTATATTCCATTGATCTTAGATTGCAAGGTTTTTGCGAAATCTTAAGAAGATTTTTAGTGGAGTTTTGAATACTATTTCCATTACACAGATAATTATCTGAGGATTTCCGCGTCCGGAAACCCTCTTATGCGCAAGGCCTAGAAAACTAAACTACTAGGCTTTACTTATTTATACCTTATCGCAAACATTGTCGAAAATCAATGTGTAATTTATAGGAGAAAAAGTTCACAGGAAAATTTTAGCTACTTGTAAATTTCGGAAGTGAACTCGTTCAACTAAAGTTGAACATCGAGTCTTCGGTGGCATAAGTCATCCTACGCGCGAAGTATTCGTTTAGGGCCGTGCGCTTTCGGCGAAACCCTATCCTACGCCGATAAGTATTCCTTTGGGGATCACGGCTTCGGCGATACTCTCCACCGGAGACTATCGTACTGGAGGCTTTCGTCACCGAAGCAGAATAAGGAGTATCCACTCCCACTTGTAGAAGTGGGAGTCTTACGATTTGGATTAATCTATTGAAGTCAGCACTCTATATGTATATACTATTAGCCAGATATGTACTTTTAGCTATAAGAGCGGAGAGGATGTAACTATGGTTGAAACCGCAGCAACAAAAAGTAGGGAATCAGTGGGAGAAACTCAAATTGGGGGATGTGAGGTTCGGTTAGATCAAGTGAGTAAACAATACACCCAGGGCAAGGAGCAGGTAGTCGCCCTAGATAAATTGAGTATTGAAGTGAAAGCAGGCGAATTCCTGGCAGTCATGGGGGCAAGCGGGTCCGGCAAGTCCACACTTTTAAATTTAGTAGCTGGCTTAGACAAGCCAAGCCAAGGGGATATTTTTCTTGATGGTCGGGCAATTTCCAGTTGGAAGGATAATCAGCTGACCCTGTTTCGCCGCCGGAAAATCGGTTTTGTCTTTCAATTGTTTAATCTGATCCCTACCTTAAGTGCCGAGGAGAATGCCGCTTTGCCTTTACTTATGGCCGGCCAGCACCGCTCAATTTGGCAGCCCCAAGTAAGTGATTGGCTGAAGCGGGTGGGTCTAGAAAGTCGGCATAAACACTATCCTGCAGAATTGTCAGGGGGTCAAATGCAAAGGATAGCCATCGTACGGGCCCTCATTCACCACCCTTCCCTTGTTCTGGCCGATGAACCTACAGGTAACCTGGATTCTAAAACCGGGGATCAAATGCTCTTTATATTGAAAGAAATTACGGAAGACCTGGGAGTAACCGTAATCATGGTCACACATGATCCTATGGTTGCCGCTTACGGTCACGCTCTGATCACCCTGAAAGACGGACGAATCCTCGATTCGGCGGCGAGGTGAGAGAGTTGTTAAGTATAAAGTTAGCCCTCGCCTATTTTCGGCGTCGTAAACTGCGGGCGATTTTAACTACGCTGAGTGTGGCGGTAGCAATAGCAGCGGTGGTGGCTTTGCAAGGGTTGAATGGGAGTATCGATTATGTGAGCGGAGAGTTAGCCGGTTTACTGGGGGGCAAAGCTCAGTTGGAGGTTAAAGCTCCTCTGAGTGGCATGAGTGATTCCTTTTTGGCAACAGTGCAAAAGACTGCCGGGGTACAAGCGGCAGTTCCTTTCGTGCAGAACGCCGTGCAAGTCCAAGAATTGCCGGGATATACCACGATGATGGGTATTGTGCCTGGAGAAGATGAAAAAATCCGTACCTATCAGGTAATGCAAGGACGTATGCCTGCTATGGATCAACGGGAAATCGCCGTTCCGAGGGAATTGTTGCGGGGGATACAGGGAAAAGTGGGGGATATCTGGCACATCCAGACTATGCAGGGAATGCAGGATTTTAGGCTGGTCGGGATCTTGGCAGACAAAGGAGTGGCTCTGGCCAATAGCGGCGTAGTGGTCTTTATGCCCATGACTACCGCTCAGAAGGCTTTCGGGTTGGAGGGCAGACTATCGTACATAAGTGTTGTCCTGCAAAACCCGGACAATGTACTGGGTGTGCAAAAAGCCTTACAGGAGAGCTTGGGCAATAGCGTAGAAGTACTCACTCCTTTGGGGCGAAGTGAGAACATAGATAAAATGTTGGTTTTTTTTAAGAGCCTTGACACTGTCTATGGGTTTATGGGATTGTTCTTGGCTTTGTATGTCATGAATAACTCCATGAGAGTCTCGGCATCTGAACAACGTAGTCAACTTGGTATCCTGCGTGCTTTGGGTTGGCAACGATGGGAAATTCACAAACTAATCTTAGTCCAGGCAATACTAATCGGTGTGATCGGCAGTTCGCTTGGGCTCCTCTTGGGAAGATACCTGGCTCAAGGATTGCTGAGCATGGTGAGCGATCTTTTGCGCGAAGTGTTCAAGGTATATATCCCCCGTATTCGGTTTACAGCACTTGATTATGTTATAATCTGGCTCGTCGGTGTGCTGTCATGTCTTATCACCGCTTGGCTGCCTGCTAGGAAGGCTGCCAGTATTACTCCTATCGAGGCTATGAACAGCCGATACTCGAATACCGAACTCGGTTACGCTCGGTGGCGGGTTTTGGTTGGCGCTATTCTAATGATTACATCATGGGCAATTCTGATCTACGGAAATAATTTGTCATTATTATTCCAGGCTGCTTTAATCGGTATTGTGATAGGGGCAGCCGTCATGATGCCACCTATTTTGATCTTATTCTTATTGAGGTTAGAACCATTGGCTAAAAAGTTTTTCGGGTTGGAAGGCCGTCTTGGGATAAGCTCTTTTCGGCGCTCCCCAAGACGCGCGGTGGCCACGGGGATGCCAATACTCCTTGGCTTGGCTATGGCTTTCGGCTTCCAAGGAATACTCGCCAGCGTTAACCAGACAATGGTCAATTACGTTAATGCCCTAATTTCGCCGGACATCGTGATCACCCAAGGATTACAGACCGCTTCCAGCAATCAAGTAGGATTACCTGAATTGTTGTTAGAACGGGTACGGAAGGTAGACGGGGTAAGAGTCGTTGCCGGAATACGTACCACCGGCATTCAATGGCATGGCAATCCTGTTGATCTCCAATCGTACGATATCGTAGACTGGCGCCAATTAAGCGATCCCTCAGTGCTAGCGCCGAGGAGGGAAGAAGCCTTGGACGCGCTGGAACAGGAAGGCCAAATATGGATTTCTCAGTCTATGGCTTTGCAATATGGCTTGGACATAGGACAAGAGCTGGCGATTCCTACCCCTGCCGGAACCATTAAGTTTCCTATTGTAGGCATTACAAGGGATTTCTATAGCTATAATGGCAGTGTGTATATGAACCGTCAAGACTACATCCGGTATTGGGGTGACCATTCTATTGATTATGTCTGGTTAGCTATGGAACCAGGCGTGTCACCGGCGTTGGTTCGGGAGCGGCTCGAAGCAAATCTGAAAAGTGACTTTCGGGTGCAAGTGGCTTTGACTTCTGATTACTCGGACAGGATGTTAAAGTTGACCAGCAGTATAACCGATATCTTTAACTTGGTGATCATCGTGAGCCTGCTGGTGGCAACGGTTGGGACGGCCAATTCAATGCTGATTTCTGTACTGGAGCGGGTCCGTGAAATCGGCACCCTCCGTTCTGTGGGGCTCACACGCGGGCAAATTAGAGGTATGTTTATGATTGAAGTGGGGGCTTTGTTCCTAGCCGGAATTCTACTAGCCATTCCGGTGGCAGCTATTATACAGCTTGCGGGCACTATGTATGATAAATACACGATTGGGTGGGTCTTGGATGTAACTATCCCTTGGACGAAGAATATTGGTGTTGCCATCGCTATGGCTTTGGTAGTTGGTCTGAGTGCCCTGTACCCCGCCTGGTTAGCTTCAAAGGTTGACCCAGTCAAAGCATTGCGTTCGGAGTGAATCTTTGTGACTGGATAAACTCTTACCAAAAAAAATTAAACAAAAAATTTAACGGTAAAATTAAGGAGCGTAGTTAGTCATGCCGGTTAAACACGCCATCTTAGGTATTTTAAAAGAGGCCCCACGCCATGGATATGAACTTAAAAGTATCTTTGATGAGCGAATAGGGAACTTCTGGAACCTTAATTACGGACAAATCTATACCACCCTGGACAGGCTCGAAAAAGAGGGCTTTGTTAGTGGCATTGAAGAGGAGCAAGATTCTCGACCGGACAAGAAAGTGTACGATATTAGTCCGAAAGGGGTTCAAGAGCTAGAGCGTTGGCTCCAGGAACCAGCTACAAAACCACGACCTTTACGCGATGAACTCTTTATCAAATTATTGTTCATAAGCCGAGAGAATCCAGAGCTTGCGCTCCAGCTGATTGAACGACAGACTCACATATATATGGAACAAATGAGAGAACTGACAAAAACTAAGTATCGCCTGACCAAAAACGGTATTAATCGGGAGAATATGATGACTGACCTGCTCACGGATGCTGCCTTGTTTCACGCGGAAGCCGATGTTCGGTGGCTGAGCCATGTGGAGGCCAAGATCCTAGAGTATGCCAGGGCGTAGCGTGTTTCCTTTTGCCAGAGTTTCCTTCGGTCCCTTATCCATTTGGAGAAGGGGACCGAATTTTTTTCTTTTACTGGACCTTAGTGAAACCAGTGTTCTGAGAAGCAGCAATTGTTGACAGCTTAACGTATAAAGTTGTGTTTCAGGTTAATGCGTGGATTTGTATTAAATTAATATATTATAGTAGTTTATGCAATTTAATAGATGATTTTGTAAGTATTCAAATTATCTATTAATTGAAGTCAATTCTTAGCGCGTATATACTAATAGCTAGATATATACTTTTAGCTAGAGCTAAATAGTGTCAATAAACTTGCCATTGACATGGAGCTTAATCGGGGCCAGTTTATCAATAACTCAAGTGCCAAGACTGATATTAGCAAGAGTTAATATTAGTTTTAAGGCATATGAAAGAAAATAACAAGTCAAAGATGCCTTGGATATTTTGCGTCAGACAAGGAGGTATGATCCCCTCATAGCGGGGCTATTAGGGGATCATGCCGACGCAGTATGACACAAAATAGACTGGCATACTGACTGGTTATTTTCTTGAATGTGCCTAAGGTAGGGTAATGAAGGAAGGAGGGGATAAGGGTAGATGATGTACACTATATGAAATAAGTCACAACTATGCGAAAGGAAGTGAATCGTTTAGCCAAAGTTTAAGTGAAAGGAGAGGGAAAAATGTCAGATAATTTTGCCGCAGTAGGATTATTGCTTGCATTTGCAATAGTGTTACCAGTAGTAGTTATGGCTGTGGTTCATCTATTGGCACCCCATAAGCCACATAAAGAGAAATTAACAACCTATGAATGTGGTAATGAACCGATTGGCAGAGCGTGGATTGGATTCAAAAGCAACTACTTTCTCTATGCTCTTGTCTTTACTGCCTTTGATGTAGAAACAATCTTTTTGTATCCTTGGGCGTTGACGTTCCGTAAACTAGGAACATTTGCATTTGTTGAAATGTTTGTCTTCATTATTATTCTTATTGTCGGTTTTTGGTACGCTTGGAAGGAAGGTGCTTTGGAGTGGATGTGAAAAACGAGAAAGAGCTTCGTGATGCTGAGGTTATGGCTGAAACAAATATTCTGCGTGCCAGCATCGAAAAGTTTCTAAACTGGGGTCGAGTGCATTCTTTTTGGCCAACTTCATTTGGTTTGGCCTGTTGTGCAATTGAGATGGCTTCAACAGGAGGCGCTCGCTATTGCTTAGCGCGTTTTGGGTATGAGGTGTTCCAGGCCTCACCGAGACAGGCAGATTTAATGATTGTGGCGGGAACTTTGACCAGGAAAATGGCCCCGGTAGCGCGGCGTATCTATGATCAAATGCCGGAGCCTAAATGGGCTATCGCCATGGGAAATTGTGCCTGCTCGGGGGGGCCATTTGCCGATTCGTATGCTGTGGTACCGGGGGCAGATAGTATTATTCCGATCGACGTCTATATACCAGGCTGCCCACCAAGGCCGGAATCCCTGATTTTTGGGATGTTGCAACTTAAACAGAAGATCCAAAATCCTGCTAAGGCGAGGTTAATTAAGTATGGTAAGTGATAGTTTGAGAGCCCGGGTGGGCGAGTTGGCAGCTAGGGTTAACGGAGAAGTTGAAGAGAGCCTTGGGGTTCTCGAATTAACCGTAAATCACTCTGATGCAATAGAAGCGTTGAATGGTGCTAAGAACTTAGTTGATGTTCCATGTGATTTCTTGCACGACCTATGTGGAATGGATCTGGAAGATCATCTCGAAGTTGTTTACCAATTATCTAGTCTGCGCGGAGCACAGCGTTTACGTATTATTGCCAGAGTTGAACGTGACAATCCCGTGATTGACTCGGCAACTCGCTTTTGGAAGGGTGCAGACTTTTTAGAGCGTGAAGCCTTCGATATGTTTGGCATTCAATTCAAAGGTCATCCTAATTTGAAGCGTATATATATGTGGGATGACTTTGAAGGATATCCAATGCGGAAAGATTATGTTATTGAGAGTCATGAACAACGTGCGATTATGCGAGTAAGAAAAGAAGGGGAATAGGTGGGGGAATTATGACGATTGAAGGAACTCAAGAGTACTCCATTAACATGGGCCCCCAACACCCGAGTACGCATGGCGTGTTTCGCATGGTGGTCCATTTGGATGGAGAAGTTGTAACTAAAGTTGAACCCAAAATTGGGTATCTCCATCGTGGTCTGGAAAAAATGGCGGAAAGTCGCACTTATACTCAGTTTATTCCCTACACAGACCGTCTAGATTATCTAGCAGGTCCACATAACAGTCTTGGTTACGTTCAAGCGGTTGAAAAATTGATGGACTTAGAAGTTCCCGAGCGGGCGGAGTACCTCCGCGTTATCTTTGCGGAATTAGGTCGTATTGCTAGTCATTTGGTCATGATCGCGAGTGGGTCTTTGGATATTTGTGGCTGGACTCCCTGGAGCTATTGTTTCCGTGACCGCGAGCGGATTCTTGACCTTTTTGAGATGACTGCAGGCAATCGCATGACTCCAAATTACTTCCGAATTGGTGGGGTTAGTCACGATGTTCCAGACGAATTTATGCCTGCCTTAAAAAGCTTTCTCGATGATATGCCGGAGAATATGGAGGAGTACCTGGGTATCTTTTTCGGTAATGAGATTGCTCAATCTCGTATGAAAAGTGTGGGTATTCTCCCTAAGGAATTGGCAGAAAATCTACTTATTACGGGGGCAAATCTACGGGCTTCCGGAGTACAGTATGATATACGGAAAGCCGAACCTTACGGTATTTACGACAGGTTTGATTTCAATATTCCGGTGTTGTATGGTTGTGACACCTATGATCGGCACCTTCTGCGACTGCTTGAGATTCAAGAGAGCATAAAGATTCTCCGACAGGCCCTGAGAGACATCCCAGAGGGACCTGTGATGGCGAAAGTCCCTAAGGTAATAAAACCTCCGATCGGCAAAGTGTATCATCGTGTCGAGAACCCTAAAGGAGAAATGGGCTGGTATATAGTCAGTAATGGAACGACGAAACCGGCTAGGGTACGGATTCGTACCGGAGCATTTGTTAATGTTCAAATGCTTTCTGCTATAATTGCCGGTTGGAAGATTCAAGATCTTGTGACTATTTTCGCCTCTATGGATCTCGTTTTAGGGGAAGTAGACAAGTAAATATTTGTAATGAGGGGAGTAGAAGATGGACGCTTTCAACAACTTGTTTGTAAATATTGCGGCTGCCATCCGTGGACTGTTTGCGGATTCCCATTCGTTAGGTGCCGATTTGACGATTAATATTATTGTGTTTATATTGCTCTTTTTGATTATGGTCGTCGCAGCTTTGTTTCTTAGTTTGGTGGAACGCAAATTTGCCCACTGGGTATCACAGAGACCAGGTCCCAATCGACTAGGGCCACACGGCTGGTTCCAATTTATTGCCGATGCTGTGAAAATGTTGGGTAAAGAAGATATTACGCCTGCTAATGTTGATAAATTCCTCTTTAAAATGGCTCCTATGATTCTCGTGGGGGTTACTTTGATGGCCTTTGGTGTTCTTCCCTTCGGTAAGGGAATGGTGGCTATCAATCTTGATTTGGGCATAGTTTACTTTTTGGCAGTTTCTTCAATTTCAACGTTGGCGCTGCTGATGGCCGGGTGGGCCTCAAATAATAAATACTCCTTACTAGGAGGACTACGAGCGGTAGCCCAAATGATCAGTTATGAAATCCCTTTGCTCTTTTCCTTGTTAGGTGTCGTCATGATTACCCAGACCTTCAACCTATCATCCATTGTCGAGGCCCAGAAAAGCGTTCCCTTTATCTTTCTGCAACCATTAGCTTTTGTTATATATTTGATAGCCGGTATAGCAGAAACTAACAGGGCTCCTTTTGATCAAGTTCAAGGGGAGCAGGAGATTGTCGCCGGGCCTTTCACGGAGTACTCCGGACTCAGGTGGGGACTATTTATGCTAGCTGAGTATGGTAATGTGGTCGCTACATCTGTAATCGCTGTTTCGATGTTCCTAGGTGGTTGGTACGGCCCAGAGTTCCTGCCAGGCTGGCTATGGTTTATTCTCAAAATCTGGCTTGTAATTTTCTTGATGATGTGGGTCCGTTGGACCTTTGTCAGGATGAGAATCGATCATCTCATGCATTTTGCCTGGAAGATCTTACTTCCGTTATCTTTGGTGAATATCTTCTTAACAGGTATGGGGATCTATGTTTACGATCAGCTAATTTTACGGATCGGAGGGTAAATGCGTGTTTGGTGAAGGTTTATTAAAAGGTATGAGTATTACGCTCAAACGTTTCGTCGGACCTAAAATTGCAGAAGGTTATCCTGAAGTAAAGCCGTATCTTCCTCCCCGTACACGGAGTTCCATGGCTCTGGAACCCGAAAAGTGTATTGCTTGCGGGCTTTGTGTGATCGCCTGTCCGAATCAAGTTATTAATCTAAGCAGTGAAAAGGACGAGAATAATAAGAAAATATTAATGACTTACTACATGAACATGGGCCGTTGCCTTTTGTGTGGGTTATGTACAGAAGCCTGTCCAACCAAAGCCCTTAAACTCTCCCAAGAGTTTGAAAACGCGGTCTACCAGCGCGAAGAATTACTTTGGGATATGATTGCGCGTTCCAAGCAATCGAACAAGTCAAGTGGGAAGGTGGGGTAAGCGTGGGCACTATCGTTTTCATTATCTTTGCAATCTTGTCTATTGCATCAGCATGGGGTGTGGTCACGTCCAAGAACATTGTGCATAGTGCGCTCTATCTGGCACTTTCCTTTTCAGGCGTTGCAGTGCTTTATGTTCTATTGAATGCTGACTTTTTGGCGGCTGTCCAGTTGCTGATCTATACAGGAGCCGTATCGATAATGGTCGTCTTTGCAGTCATGTTGACTTTGCGCGGTGAAGTCTTTGAGAGCAATCCGGAAAACCATAGCTGGGGCTGGGGAGCACTTGTAGCGGCCTTGGTGTTTATCGTGATCGCTCTGGTCGTCCTCGGAAATGCAGACTGGCGCGTTTTACCCACACCGTGGACAAGCGGAGGCTCAGCTGAAGATATGTCGCTCCTTTTACTGACTAAATTCATGATTCCCTTTGAAGCAGCTGCAGTACTCTTAACCATAGCCTTAGCCGGAGCTGTGATCTTGGCGAAGGGAGTGAAAGAAAGCAAATGAGTTTAAGTAATTTAGGACATTTAAGTGTTGGGCTTTCTATGTATCTCTTGGTAGGAGCGATGCTCTTCAGTCTTGGCCTTTATGGAGTGTTCTCAAAGAGGAATATTGTCGCAATTCTCATGTCCATTGAGCTGATGCTAAATGCTGTGAATATTAATTTTGTGGCCTTTAATCGATTCATCTGGAATCAGAAGATTGATGTCCACTATGTTCTGACTGGGCACGTGGCGGCACTTTTCGTGATTGTTGTCGCTGCAGCAGAAGTAGCTGTCGGACTCGCTTTGGTGATTACAATTTATCGTAACCGTCAGACAGCCAACGTGGATGAATATAATTGGTTGAAGTGGTAGGCATATGAAAGAAAATAACAAGTCAAAGATGCCTTGGATATTTTGCGTCAGACAAGGAGGTATGTTCACCTCATAGTGGGGCTATTAGGTGAACATGCTGACGCAGTATGGCGTGAAATAGACTGGCAGACTGACTGGTTATTTACTTGAATGTGCCGCTGAGAGACTATGGAGAAGGTAGGTGTTCAAGGAAATGCATGATCTCTTTCGGTGGGCATGGTTAATTCCTGCTTTGCCCTTCCTGTCGTTTCTACTCATCGCCTTTGTCACGAAACGATCCAAAGGAC
>Ga0209347_1000787_pt1 | contig 67839 bp, 78 predicted proteins | sample AutmiccommuBRH23_FD_187382 | JGI IMG/M metagenome (GOLD analysis project Ga0209347, IMG submission 187382) | Deep subsurface microbial communities from Mt. Terri, Switzerland - Autotrophic microbial communities BRH/23 (SPAdes) (version 2) | ecosystem: Environmental > Aquatic > Deep subsurface >... | reverse complement strand
GCGCGGCAAGGCTTCAAGCGGAGGCGTACTCCTTGTACGTTGAGCATTGAAGCCGCCGCCGCAACGCCGCAGATGGACTTTTTCAACAGCCTCCTAGCATATCAGCAGCCGCTTGCGGATTATCCGCCATTATATACTCGAATATTTCGTCTAAGTCTGAATAGGCTGCGGGGAGTAACTCTACGTCAAACCTTTCCATTGATTTTCTCCTTCAGCCTTTTATGCGCTTTACTAAGTGGAATGGTGGGTTCTCCGGCAAGACGCTGTTGTTCTGCGAGCAGGAGTTTTTCACGCAGGTCAAGCATAGCCTCTCTGCGTTCGAAGGCCTCTATACTCATAACCACAAGATCGCCTTCACCGTTTCGAGTGATGTATATCGGTTCCGCTTTTTCATGGGCAAGTTGTGCAATAACGTTATAGTCGTTACGAAGCGTTGTTGAGGACTTAATAATCATAATGGAAGCCTCCAATTAAATTATCCTGCAATTATTATACAATAATTCTAGCAGAATATAAATAGCAAGTTTAAAGAAGGGTGAAGCGCTAAGTGATGAATGTACTTCGAAAGGCAGGTGTAAAAAATGAAATTTGAACAAAGAGTCACTGGACAAGACCGAAAAGTCATCGCTGATGTGATCGCAGAGGTCTTAAATGCGCCGGTCAACTATGCCGGGGCCCCCTCATTTGTATATGAGGCCGGCGGCTGGTTAGTTGATAAGAAGAGTCTCCTGAGATCGCCGGATCTTCCTGTGGAAGGTTTGGAGGACACAAAAACATTTCTCAGCTTAAACTCGGGAGGACTCTCAACCAACAGGCGTATTCTGCCCTTTCCTTCTATATTTCCTGAAAAGTATGCTTCCTCCAGATAAAACTCAGCATCAAACACCCCTTTTGGTGTTGTTACCTGGTTATCGTTACAAAGCTTGTGCACCATAGAGGCCACCAATGCTTTGAAATGGGGCTGGTCTCCAGTAAATACCGGTTTATCTTTTACCATGTAGTATCTTTTTGATTTATTGCCTGCCGCTTTAAAATCATCAAGAAACTGTCCAAACTTACAGCTTTATCGCCTGGCGCAGGCGTTTATATCCACACCTCTTCTTAACAGCCACTCCGCCGTTTTACCGGTTATCACCAGGGGGATGCCTGTCATTTCCGGGATGCTTCGGGCTCCGGTCATGACCATGTACCAGGACAGCCCCTTTTTAAGATTTTCGATATAACCCACCAGCATTTCCGCCGAACCCCGGGTCAATATCTCCAGAAAGGGCCTGGCCATGGTCACCATTTTAGCCCCGGCAGCCAGCGACTTTGCCATATCCAGAGATGTCCTCAACCCGCCGGAGGCGATGATGTCTATACCCAGCCCCAGCTCAAGTCCCTCAAAAAGACAAACCGAAGTGGGAATGCCCCATTTCTCAAGCTCGTTATTCTTAATGCCTTTTCGGGCGTTTTCTATGGAAATGAAATTGGTTCCTCCCCGTCCCCCTATATCCATTGTCCTTATTCCACACTGGTAGAGTTTAAGTATGGTTTCCCTGGACATACCAAAGCCCACTTCTTTGGCCACAATAGGAAAATGAACAGTTTCAACCATTTTTTTTAACCTGGGCAAGACCATTTCAAAATCCGGGTCACCCTCATCCATAACCAGTTCCTGGGGAACATTGAAATGAACCTGTATTGCGTCGGCCCGGATCATTTCCACCGATCGACATGCTTCCTCCGGTGTGCAGGTGGCGCTGAGATTGGCCAGCAAAACGCCATCCGGGTTTTCTTCCCTGGCAACGGTGTAGGTCCGCACCACCGAAGCATCCTCCAGGGCTGCCTTTTGAGAGCCCACAGCCATTGCCACACCGGTTTTCCTTGCCACAATGGCCAGATCCCTGTTAATTCTGAGAGTGTCCGGGTGCCCCCCGGTGATGGCGTTAATCATCAATGGAGCTTCCAGCCTCTTTCCCATAAACTCAACGGATAGATCGACCTCCGATGGTCTGATTCCTGAAACAGACTGGTGCACCAGACTTATATCGCTAAAACCGCTTTCCACAGGGCTTTCTTCAATTTTCAGGGTATACTTCAAATGCTCCAGTTTTCTCTCCTGTCTTTTCACCAAAACCCTCCGGAATTACCACAATTTTAAAAATCAGCATATCTCAAGCTGGTCGTCCTTATTCAGCCTTGCCCTGAATGAGTCCATCTCCCTGGTGAGGATATCTAACTGTTGTTTTAGCATTTATTCTATAAAGGACACTAATATCCTTCTGACCACCACAAACAATGGGCTATGACACCCATGACTCTTCCGGATGACCTGCCGGCCATCCGGGCGGCTGTAAAAAGCCTGGGAAATATAGACGTTGGTAGAATTAAAATAATGCGCATCAAAAACACCATAACGCCTCTCTGATTTGAAGGAATCCAAGCTGATTTCCCCGAATAAAGTATCTTATAATGTATATTAGAAACATGATTTTGGGGAGGGGTTTTAAAGTGTATCATTATCATCCCGGTGAAATCAAGAATCCCGGACTTGAGATGATGATCGTTCTGGTCAGGGCACTTATTTTTGTATGCATTGTCATAGTTGCCGGGGCTGTTGGATTGGCTGCGGGACTCCCAGCCTTTGTGGGAGGAACAGCTGGCGGTCTTTTCATTTTTGCCCTTTTTTGCAGCAGACCTTTTCTGGAGGTAACCAATTATAAATGTCCGGATTGCGGCAATAGGACCCGGGTTATTAAAAACTTTGGCGCCTACCGCTGCTCCAACTGCGGGCAGGAAAACAGGATATAAACCCAGAAAGTCCAAAAGCCACCCAGCTGGGTGGCTTTTAATGTTTAACAAAAAAGTATGATAAATATTAAACCGCTGATAAAGAATAAAAACATAACCCATACCCGAAAACAGTTGTTTAAATTCTTTAAAAAAACATAATTGCACTGGGAGGTGTACCGGTGGAAAAAACCACCATGGATACCGGCATCGGTGATGACCCTCATATAAATAATATTCCCGCCGAAGAAAAAGTCAAGTTATGGATCGACGATCGGGAGGTCGTGGCCGATAAGGGCGGCAATCTTCTGGAGGCCGCCAAGTCCATAGGCGTTGAGGTTCCCAGCCTCTGCTACCTGAGGGGTATCAACGAGGCCGGTGTGTGCCGGGTCTGCCTGGTGGAGGTTGACTCGGGAGGCCGGAGGAGCCTGCAGGCTTCATGCGTTTACCCGGTGTCAGAGGGATTGAAGATATATACCAATTCACCCAGAGCCAGGCGGGCCCGTAAAAGGGTTGTAGAGCTTATGCTTTCGGAGCATGACCGCGACTGTACAAACTGCGCAAGAACCCTAAACTGTGAACTGCAGCGTCTGGCCGACGAAATGGGCATAAGAAAACTGAGGGTAAAAGGGGAAACCCACAATTACCCCATTTCACGAAAAAACCCGTTTATTGTCCGGGATTACAACAAATGCATTAAATGCCGCCGGTGTGAGTCGGTATGCAGGGAAGTACAGGGTGTCAATGTTTACACCGCCAAAAACCGGGGCTATGAAACGGTTATCGCCCCGGCATTCATGAAAGATCTGGGAGAGGTTGACTGCATAAGCTGCGGTCAGTGCCTGATGGCCTGTCCCACCGGATCCCTTACCGAAAGGGAATATATTGATGAAGTCTGGCGGGCCATTGAAGACCCTGAAAAAGTGGTCATCGCACAGGCCGCACCGGCCATCCAGGTATCCATAGGTGAGTCCTTTGGAATAGCGCCGGGAACGGCGGTAACCGGCAAACTGGCCGCCGCATTGCGTAGAATTGGATTTGACAAGGTATTTTCAACGGAATTTGCGGCAGACCTGACCATCGTGGAAGAGGCCCATGAGCTTCTCGAACGGCTGGAGGGACATGGCAAACTTCCCCTTATTTCCTCCTGCAGCCCAGGATGGGTTAAATTCTGTGAACATTTCTACCCCCAGTTCCTCGACAATCTCAGCACCTGTAAATCCCCCATGGAAATGTTCGGAGCACTGATTAAAACATACCTGGCCGAAAAGGAAAATATAGACCCCCGAAAAATGGTGGTGGCAGGCATCATGCCCTGCACCGCCAAGAAATTTGAGGCCGCCCGGCAGGAACTGGTGACCAGGGGAAGCCGTGATGTTGACTATGTGTTGACCACCAGGGAGTTGGCCAGAATGCTGAGGTCGGCCGGAATACGTTTTGACCAGCTCCCCGATGAAGAATTTGATAAGCCCCTGGGACTATCCACCGGGGCCGGAGCAATTTTCGCCGCCACCGGGGGCGTTACCGAGGCCGCCGTCAGAACCGCCCTGTCCCTGACCGGGGGTCAGGACAACACTGTTATAGAGTTTAAAGAGATCAGGGGCTTAAAGGGAATAAAGGAATCAAAGGTGCAAATAAAAGGCCGCCCGGTCAGAATTGCGGTGGCTCACGGAACCAGAAACGCCCGGAAGCTGATGGAAAAAATAAAGTCCGGGGAGCATTATGACTTTGTGGAGATAATGGCCTGCCCGGGAGGATGCGTAGGTGGCGGTGGACAGCCAATACAGGGAACTGTAAGCAAAAAAGAAGCTGCGGCAGAGGCCAAAACAAAGCGCACCCAGGCCCTCTACCGAATAGACGCCGACAAAAAATTCAGGCGGTCCCACGAAAACCCTGCCGTGAAACAGCTCTACAAAGACTTTCTGGGAGAACCGCTCAGTGAAAGAGCAAAGGAAATTCTCCATACAAGCTACATTCCAAGGGGAAAGAGAATAAGCAAACTGCTGCACTAAACAAAATATTTCCACCCGGATGCTTTGTCAACAGTCCTCTGTTCTAATATAATGTTATTATCAGGAACAATATGGCGGCGACTAAATCTTCCATGGAGGTTTAAGACAAATTGGATGATTTTATAGACCCCATTATGCCCGGTGGAATTGTGGGAAATGGGAAAATGCTTTGCAGTATAAGAGAAAATGGAACCCTCCACAGATTATTCTGGCCCAATATTGACTGGGGACAGCATATGGGGATACTGAAAATAGGTATACAGTATGACGGAGGTCCGGTTCACTGGCTGGACGATAGCTCTATGCAAAGCCGGCAGCATTATTTAGAAGATACCAACACAGTGGTCACATCCATCGAAGACCACCGGAATAATACCGGGACACACCAGACGGACCTTGTTTTGCCGGAAAATGATGTCCTGGTAAGAACATACCAGGTAATTAACAACGGGGCTTCCCCCCGCGACATTAATCTTATAGCCTACTGCTCTTTCAGCATAGAAGAATCAAACATCCAGGACGGCATGTACTACCTCCCCGCCCAGCAGGCACTGATTCAGTACAGGCGCAGCGTTTTTATTGGTGTCAAATGCCCGGGTAAAACACCCTATGGCTATCACTGCGGACGAAGGAACTCCCCTTCCGATCCTTTTGAAAGCGCCTGCCGCGGGGAATTCTGGGGGGGTCCGGACAACATAAAATCCGGCGCCGGGTCCATGGGGTGGAGTCTGGGCTCTTTTAATCCGGGTGAACAAGTCTCCATCACCCTTGCCATAGCGGTTGCCAATGATGAGAATTCCCTCACTGAACTTCTGAACCTTCCTGTTTTGAAAAATGAAAGTCATCTGGAAACAACATCACAATACTGGAAAAAATGGCTTTCCCGGCGGGAGGGTGAAAATGCCGACACTCCCCTGTACAATCGCTCCCTGCTGGCCATGAAAATCATGTCGGACCGATCTGGCGGCGCATCGGTGGCTGCCCCTGAATTTGACTCCCATTATATTGGATCAGGAGGATACGGATACTGCTGGCCCAGGGACGGCATGTTCGTAGCGCTGGCCCTGGATGAGGCCGGACACCATGATGAAGCCGGTATGTTTTACCGGTACGCAGCCAGAGTTCAAAAGCCGGAGGGTAACTGGCACCAGCGCTACTTTATGAACGGAGACCGGGCATCCAGCTGGGGAGAACAAATCGATCAGGCCGGAGCCGTTTTATGGGGTTACCACCACCATTACACCCTTACCGGTGACAGTAAATTTCTGAACTATATCTGGCCCTCGGTGTATTCCGGGGCCGGTTACCTGGTGAAAAACAGGCTGGATAACGGCCTGCAAATACCCACCATGGATCTCTGGGAAGATGAATTTGCCCAGAGCACTTACTCATCGGCCGCCGTGTACGGGGGACTGAAAGGTGCGGCCGGATTGGCTGCCGCCATGGGAGACTGCCCGTCGCAAAATCTTTGGAATGAAGCCGCCGAATCACTGAAGGAGAGCATTCTATTGCACCAGTGGGCCGGTGATCTGGGCAGCTTTACCAGGTCGGCCAACCGGAGGGTATCCGGGGGAGAATACCACAGGGCGCAGGAATGCGGCCAGGGGGTATGCCAGTTGCCGCTGCCCGGCGCACAGTGCAGCTACAATGCTCTGTCTATGGACAAAAGGCTTGACACTGCCCTTCTGGGACTATGTTTTCCCTTTGGAGTTTTGCCGGCAGCAGACGAACGTATGCAGTCCACGGCGGAAAGCATTGAAAAAAATCTGTTCAACAGTCAGGTGGGGGGAATTCACCGCTATCAGGGAGACTGCTATGCGGGGGGCAACCCATGGGTTCTGACATCCCTCTGGATGTCTATATATCACTCCCTTCGGGGCCGGAAAGAAAAAGCTGCGGAATACATACACTGGGCCCAGGCCAACGCTTCCCAGGCAGGTCTTTTGCCTGAACAGGTACACCGCCATAACGGCGGCCCAGCCTGGGTTCTGCCCCTGAACTGGTCCCACGCCATGTACGTTCTGGCCACCCTTGCCCTGACCGGAAGGCTTTCGTCAATGCAGCAATAGAATAACCGCATTCTGAAAAAAAGCGGGGTTAAAAATGAAAACCAGAATTGATGTGGACAACTTTGTTAAAAACAATCAAGACCAGATATGCAATCTGGTCAATACCTCCCTTAACAGAGCGGGGGAAGCTGTTCAAAAAAAAGTTTCTGCGGGAGAGTTGGGTCCTTCACTGCAGGAAGTTATGCCTCTTCTCCTCTATGAGCTTCTTATCACCCATACAGTCAGCACCTTGAAGCTGGTGTCTGATATGATAAACAACGACGATTGTTGAAAAATAAAAAAACAATAACACCCTTATCTCAGCACGTGTATCTGCGTTTCATTATTTTGTGATTAATTCTCTCCATTAGGTACGTTGTGTTGAATACATGGTGGAGCTGCGTAGCCACACTTTCAAAAAATGTGTCCGCCATCTCAATATTGGCCGGCAACAGCAGTTCCACTCCGTACTCCCTATCCAGTGAGCCTTTCAACACCTGCAATATGTCCGCCCTTTTTTCCTCATCCCCTATTTCCAGCCACCTGCCGTTATCCTTCACATCAGTCCCGGTTACCTCTATGACAGCTTCCCTTAGAAATTGTTTAAACTGATCAAATGTAGGGCTCACCTTAAGTTCCTTTTGCATTATCGCTTACCTCCTGCAATTTTGCAGCAACAGGCACATCGGCCGCCGCCAGATCAAAGTCCATCAGCCTTTTTACCGGAACCCAGGCAATATTGTTACATTCCAGGGGCGCCGGATCACCCCCGGCATGACTGCAAAGGTAAGCCAGTAAAAGTATATTTCTGTCCCCGTACCTGTGCATGACAACCTTGAATATGTCCTGTACCGCAATGTCGATATCAAGCTCTTCTTTAATCTCTCTTATCAAACAGCCCTCTGGATCTTCCCCCTCCTCCATTTTACCACCCGGAAACTCCCATTTAAGCCCCTGATTTGAATTTTTCTTTCTCTGGGTAATCAGCACCCGGTCCTGGTCAGTTATTACAGCCGCCGTAACAATATAGGTATTCATCACATTCCACCGTCTTTTTTATATTTCAAAATAACACATCTTAGCTCCGAAAGGAATCCAGACTTTTTACCACTCCTTAAGAATGCCTCCCCTTCTTGTAACCGTGACTTAACAGTTTTATATGGCACCGGTGGCAGACAGGATGTCCCGGATTTAAAGATTCAGCCCCTCCGACAACTGGCTGCTTGCAGTGTCTGCAGTTACCATTTTTTGATTGCATAATTATCACCTGATACTATTATGCCCCGTCTATTAACCCATAATGGGCGGCTAGCAATCAGCTTTCAGTAGTCAGCAGTCAGCCATCCGTGCCGCAAAAAAGCGGCCACCGAGGAGGATGGAAGCTGATATTACTGCTGATTATTCTGAGTTCTGAGTTCTCATAGCTGAGAGTTGAGAGCTGAGAACTGATGGCTGATGGCTGACTGCTATAAGGGGCAGGTCTCTTTGCGCCTGCCCCTCTAAAGAAATACTATTTGTTGTTAAAAGACGGCTTTCTCTTTTCAAGGAAGGCTCCCATACCTTCCTTACGGTCCTCGGTGGTAAATACCAGCCCGAACAGGTCGGCCTCGACGGCAAAGGACTTTTCCAGATCCATTTCCAGCCCTGTGTTGATGGCTTCCTTGGTCAGCTTTACGGCCACCGGCCCCCGGGAGGCAATTCTTTTTGCCATAGCCTTGCAAAAGTTCAGCAGTTCTTCAGACGGAACCACGTGATTAACAAGTCCCATTTTACAGGCGGACTGGGCATCATACTGGTCGGCTGTATAAAGTATTTCCTTTGCCAGGCCGGGATTCACCAACCTGGTAAGCCTCTGGGTTCCGCCAAATCCGGCGATGAGACCCAACTGCACCTCGGGCTGTCCTATCCTGGCTTTTTCCGAAGCCACCCTGATGTCACAGGCCATGGCCAGCTCATTGCCGCCGCCCAGGGCAAAACCGTTAATGGCGGCTATTACCGGTTTGGAGAGGTTTTCTATCTTGCTGAAAACCTTTTGTCCGATACGGGCAAATTTTACAGCCTCCATGGGAGCAAGCTTACTCATAAAAGCTATGTCAGCCCCGGCCACAAAAGCTTTGTCACCTGATCCGGTAATGATCACGGCCCTTACCTGATCATCATTTTCCAATTCATCAAACATTGCGTCAAGTTCCTTTAAAACCTCGGCGTTTAAAGCGTTTAATACCTTTGGCCGGTTAATGGTAATTACAGCTATGTTTTCCTCCCGTTCCAGGAGAATATTTTCATAGACCACGGTGATACCCCCTATATCTTTATATTAATACACATAAAAACCACGTCCGGTTTTTCTGCCCAGCCAGCCCGCCGCCACATATTTGCGCAAAAGAGGGCACGGCCTGTATTTGCTGTCTCCCAGACCCTTGTGCAGCACCTCCATAATATAAAGGCAGGTGTCAAGCCCAATTAAATCAGCCAGTGCCAGAGGACCCATGGGGTGATTCATACCCAATTTCATCACCTGATCCACCGCTTCGGGAGTGGCTACCCCCTCGTAAACACAGTAAATGGCCTCATTTATCATGGGCAGGAGAACTCTGTTGGAAACAAATCCGGGGGCGTCATTGACCTCCACCGCTATCTTGCCCATCTTCTCACTGGCTTCCCGTATGGCCCCGTAGGTTTCGTCGGAAGTGGCCAGCCCTCTTATTACTTCCACCAGCTTCATTACCGGCACCGGGTTCATGAAGTGCATTCCGATAACCTTCTCCGGCCTCTTGGTGCTGGCCGCTATTTCGGTTATGGGAAGAGATGAGGTGTTGGAGGCCAGTATGGAATGGGACGGGCAAATACTGTCAAGCTCTCCGAAAATCTTTGACTTTATGCTCATATTCTCTATGGCCGCCTCGATCACCAAATCGCAGTCCGAGGCATCCGAAAGAGAGGTTGAAGGAGTTAAACGGGCCAATATTTCAGCCTTTTGCCCCTCGGTAATTCTCCCTTTATTCATGTCCTTTTCCAGGTTCTTTTGGATGATCCCCAGACCTTTGTTGACAAATCCGTCATTTAAATCATTCAGAACCACGCTGTATCCGGCCACAGCCGATACCTGGGCAATTCCCGATCCCATCTGCCCGGCCCCGATAACCATTATTTTTTTGATTTCCATAGCTTACACTCCCTTTAATTATTTAATGTTTTCAACCACCATTGCCGTTCCCTGACCTCCGCCTATGCAGAGGGTGGCCAGCCCATAAACACTTCCCCGTTTTTTCATTTCACCGAGCAGTGTAACCAGTATCCTTGCTCCGCTGGCGCCGATGGGATGCCCGATGGCCACGGCTCCCCCATTGACATTAACCTTTTCCACAGGCAGCTCCAACTCTTTGACAACGGCGCAGGCCTGGGCCGCAAAGGCCTCATTGGCCTCGAACAAATCAATGTCGGAAACGGTAAGCCCGGCCTTCTTCAGCGCCTTCCGGCTGGATGGAATGGGACCCAGTCCCATATATGCAGGGTCCAGCCCGGCGGTGGCGGTGGACCTGACCACAAACAAAGGCTTTAACCCCAGTTCCCTGGCCTTATCCGCCGACATAACCACAAAGGCCGCCGCCCCGTCGTTAATCCCTGAAGCATTCCCGGCAGTTACCGTTCCACCTTTTTTGAAGGCCGGAGGTAGTTTTGAAAGTGACTCGAAGGTGGTTCCCCGGCGGGGAAACTCATCTGTGTCAAACACCACAGGGTCGCCTTTCTTCTGGGAAATTAACACCGGCACTATCTCATCCTTAAACCTTCCGGAATCAATGGCGGCGACGGCCTTTTCCTGGCTGGAGACCGAAAAACGGTCCTGGTCCTCCCTGCTGATGCCGTGTTGTTCTGCTACATTTTCTGCGGTGATGCCCATATGTATATCGTTAAAAGCGCACCACAGCCCGTCCTTAATCATGGCGTCAACAATTTTACCGTCACCCATCCTCATTCCCCATCGGGCCTTGTCAAGAACATACGGGGCTATGGACATGTTTTCCATCCCGCCGGCAACCACTATGTCGGCATCTCCGGACCAGATTTGCTGGGCGGCCAGTCCCACTGTTTTGAGTCCGGAACCGCATACCAGGTTCAGGGTCCAGGCAGGGACTTCCTGGGGTAATCCGGCTTTTACGGCGGCCTGTCTGGCCGGGTTCTGACCCAGTCCGGCCTGCAGAACATTTCCCATTATTACCTCGTCCACCAGACCGCCATCGATACCAGCTCTGGTAATGGCCTCCTTGATGGTCAGGGCGCCCAATTCCACTGCCGGAGTTCCATTCAGTGCGCCGCCGAATTTCCCCACGGCAGTCCTTACAGAGCTGACGATTACCGCTTCTCTCATTACACTCTTCCCTTCATAGACATTTAGGATTTATTTAAATATAAACAAGCCCAGGGCTATACCAAATATTTATAAAATATTTTTATAGCTCTGGACCCATACATTTTTTTAACTTGGCTTGAGTTCAGTAATATTCATCCCGTTATACCACCGCAAAAAACATGCCACAATATTGTCAGTGGCCTGTGGCAAACTGTAACGTCCTATTTACAGACTTTCTTTCAGTATTTCACTGATATCCTTTACCGACATTTCTTCATCTTTATTCTGGTTTTTCAGACTGTCTTCCAGCATTACTATACAGTATGGACAGGCGGTGGCAATTACCTCGGCCCCGGCCTGGGAGGCCTCTTTTACCTTCACGTCCGAAAAGCGCTGGCCCGCCTTGGTTTCCATCCATATCCTGGCGCCCCCGCCGCTGCAGCACAAACTGTAATCCTTGTTGCCTTCAAATTCTAATGCGTCAATTTCTGGCACAGCATTGATCAATTCCCTGGGAGCATCGAAAACACGGCTGTGTCTACCAAGGTAACAGGGTTCATGATAGATTACTTTCCTGGGCATTGGCTTTGAAATTTTTAATTTTCCCCCGGCCATCAGGTTCTGCAGCAGCTCGGTATAATGAATGACCTCAAATTCCGCACCCAACTCGGGATATTCATTCTTAAAGGTATACAGGCAATGAGGAGAGGTCGTAATTATCTTTTTGACACCCTTGTTATTAAAAAGATTGATATTGTATTCGGCCAGCTTTCCAAACTCTTCCTCGGCGCCTATTTTACGCACCGACTCACCGCAGCATTTTTCCTCATTTCCTATAATACCGAAGCTTACCCCCGCAGCCTTCAATAAATCCGCAATGGCCCTGGCAACCTTCTGGCTTCTGCCATCATAGGCCGAGGTACAGCAAACATACAGCAGGTATTCAGTCTCCGGTGTAAACTGGGGAACATCACACCCCTTTGTCCAAGCTACCCTCTCATCTTTCTCCTGGGACCAGGGATTTCCCTGGCTGTTAATGCTTCCCAGCACTGCTTTCAGGTTTTTGGGTATTCCCCCTGTCTCGGCTATAACGCTGCGAATTGACCTTACCACATTGGGTATTTTTATACCCCTGGGGCATTTCACAGCGCACTGGTTACAGGTGGTGCAGGCAAACAGAACATCGTCCGATTCGTATCCGTCATACCCCAGTCTGCCCATGTGAAACATAGCCCGGATATTGAACTCGGATTTTTCCTCCATCCTGCCCCACGGGCAGGAACCCGAACAAAGTCCGCACTGCATGCACATCTGTATTTCTTCGCCGCCGCTGGCCACAATGACGTCCCGTACCTCATCAAAAATCATAAGATCGGACATTAATAATCCTCCTCATCCAGTAATCCGCCCGCTATCCAACAGTCACAATGCAGTTTTGCAAGGCACCATGCATTTTTGCATCAGCTTAATTATTGGCAAAATTGAAACGGCAACCCTCCCCGTTGAAGAAAGGGCCGCCTTACTATTTACGCCATAATTTTCTTAAATTCTTCTTTCAACAGGGGGACCACCTCGAACAGATCTCCCACTATTCCGTAATCCGCAACCTTGAAGATGTTGGCCTCGGGATCCTTGTTTACAGCCACAATGCATTTTGAAGAACTCATTCCTGCCAAGTGCTGGATGGCACCTGATATTCCGCAGGCAATATACATAACCGGAGACACGGTTTTTCCGGTTTGTCCAACCTGGAAGCTGTGCGCTTTCCAGCCGGCGTCCACCGCAGCCCTGGAGGCCCCCACTGCCGCGCCTATTACATCGGCCAGTTCCTCCAACAGACTGAAGTTTTCCGGACCTTTCATGCCGCGACCGCCAGAAACAATTATATCGGCCTCGGTGAGTTCCGGCCTGCTGCTGATTTGCAGCACAATATCTTTTACAGCCTGGCGGATATCCCCCGCACTGGCGGCGGCGCTGACAACCTCGGCGCTGCGTCCGGGCTGAGCGCCCTCTATGGCCAGCACATTGGGACGTATGGTAGCCATTACCGGGCGGGCCTCAGGGCAGGAGGCCTTGACAAAGGCTTTTCCCGCATAAATTGGCCGGGTGAATACCAGTTGCCCGTCTTCCAGGGCCATTTCAACACAGTCGGTCATAAGGCCTGTGCCCAATTTCTGGGCAACCTGGGCGGCCAGGTCACGGCCGGTAACAGTGCATCCCAGAAGAATGGCGGTGGGGCTGTTCTGTTTTGCCAGATCGGCAACGGCATTGGCATAGCCATCTGTGGTGTAATTTTCAAGGGCATCGCTTTCCAGCACAAACACTTTATCTGCCCCATATTCTCCAAGGGCGGCGGCCAATCCGGCAACACCCTTGCCCGGCAGCACCGCGCAGAGTTCTTCACCCAGGCTGTCAGCCACCTTACGACCGGCGCTGAGGAGTTCATAGGTTACTTTTTTAATTTTTCCGTCACGCTGTTCTGCGTAAACCCAAATTCCTTTTGCCATATTCCTTAACCCTCCTATCTACAGTTATTAAATTAAATAATTTTTGCCTCTTCCCGCAGAGCCTTGACAAGGTCGCGGGCTGCATCCGCCGGCTCGCCGGGCACAATCTTTCCGGCAGCCCTTGCTGAGGGCAGGAAGTAACTTACTGCTTTAACCTTAGCGGCAACCTGTCCGGCATCCAGACCCAGATCACCCAGAACTTTTTTCTCCATGGGCTTCTTCTTGGCCTGCATGATACCCTTCATCGAGGGGTAGCGGGGCTCGTTCAGTCCCTTTTGAGCGGTAAATACCGCCGGCAGGGCCACTTCAACAGTCTGGCTCCCGCCTTCTATTTCGTTGGTGGCCACTGCCTTACCATCGGCAATCTCCAGTTTCACAACCATGTTAACCACCGGCACACCCAGAATTTCGGCGACACGGCCGGCCACCTGGGCAGAACCGTCATCAATAGCCCTCATGCCACCCAGTATAATATCGTATTCCATCCCTGAAATAGCCTTGGCAAGAATGGAAGCGGTGGTAAATTCATCAACTTCCTCCATACCGGGATCAACCATTACCGCCTTGTCTGCGCCCATGGCCAGAGCCTGGCGCAGGGCGTCCTGAACTTCCGGCCCGCCCACGGAAACCACGGTGACGTCTCCGCCGGATTTCTCCTTAATCCTCAGGGCTTCCTCCACGGCAAATTCATCGTAGGGATTCATGATCAGGCTGACACCCGACTTGTTGATATTGCCATTGGCGTCAATGGCTATCTTGGCCTCGGTGTCAAAGGTTTGCTTCATGCAAACAACGATTTTCATACTGCTCCTCCTCCTTTGTAAACTACTTTACTAACTGAATATATTTTTACCTTCGGCAACATAGGTTGCCAAATAATTGATGATCTCCGACATTTTCACTTCAGTATGTTTGCCGCAATAACCATACGCATAACCTCACTGGTTCCTTCGTATATTTCTGTAATTTTCGCATCACGCATCATTCTTTCCACCGGGTACTCCCTGGTATAGCCGTAACCTCCAAACACCTGCACCGCCTTGGTTGTTACCGCCATTGCAGTCTCTGATGCAAACAGCTTGGCCATGGCGGCCTGTTTTGAATAAGGCTGTTTTGTGTCTTTCAGATATGCAGCCTGATATATCAGCAGCCGGGCGGCTTCTATCTGTGTGGCCATGTCGGCCAGCATCCACTGCAGACCCTGGTTAGCAGAAATGGGCTTTCCAAACTGCTCCCTTATTTTACTGTAATTTAACGCCTGCTCATATGCGCCCTGGGCTATGCCAAGGGCCTGGGAAGCGATTCCAATGCGTCCTCCGTCCAGGGTCATCATAACTATCTTAAAACCCTGGCCTTCATCACCCAGTAAATTCTCCGCAGGTATGCGGCAGTTTTCAAATACCAGTTCGTAGGTTGAAGATGCCCTGATGCCCAGCTTATGTTCTTTTTTGCCAAAACTAAACCCGGGGGTGCCCTTTTCCACTATAAAAGCGGAAATGCCTTTGGCGCCCTTGCTTTTATCGGTACATGCGAAAATTACGTTTATTTCGGCCATGAATCCATTGGTTATGAATATCTTGGCGCCGTTTAAAACATATTCATTCTCCTCTTTTGCCGCAGTGGTTTTTAAAGATCCGGCATCGGAACCGGCTGAGGACTCAGTCAGTCCCATTGCTCCTATTTTCTCTCCACTGCAAAGAGGCGCAAGAAATTTCTTCTTCTGCTCTAAAGTGCCGAACGCATATATGGGCCATGAGCACAGTGATGTATGCGCCGAGATCAACACACCGCTGGATGCGCATACCCGGCTGATTTCCTCCACAGCGATGGCATAGCTGAGGCTGTCCATACCCGCCCCTTCATAGTCGTCAGGGTATGGTATGCCTGTCAGACCCATTTCCGCCATTTTGCTCCACAAAGACATATCATATTCTTCTTTTTCATCCATCTCTGCAGCCTTTGGAGCTATCTCTGACTCTGCGAAATCACGCACAGTTTTCCTCAAGAGTTCCTTCTCTTCACTAAGCTTGAAAATCACAGAAACTCCTCCTCATTACTCCTGATACCCTTTGGTTAATTACAAAGCAATTCACCCGGTCCGCATACAGCAATATGCAAATATTGTACCACACCAGAACAGTCTTTTCAGTGCCGGCCCAAAAGCTGTACCGGTATTCTAATAGCTTAATATTATACTTCTGCATTGCATTTTCCTTTTTTTCGTGATATATGTCGCCTCCTTTTTTTTCAGAAAATAAAATGCCCTATAAACAAATAAGCCGACCAATACTCGGCCGGCTCCCCGATTCTCTTACACTTCCCCCGTCCCTGTCCATTATTCTTTACATTCTCTGAACCAGGCGACAATAAATTAAGGAGATTCCGTTTTGTCAGGCGGTTCTGGCCTTTTCCAGGCGTCTGCTGATTGCCTCCTGGAAAAGCTGCAGGTATTCAACACCGGACTTTGCCCAGGAAAAATCAAGATCCATGGCGTTTTTTACCAGCCGTGTCCACTGGCCGGGATCATCGCGGTATACCTTAAGGGCTCTGGCGATGGCATGATAAAGCGCCCTGCCGTTGTATTCCGAGAAAACAAAACCGTTGCCTGATCCCGTCACCGGGTTATAGTCATGAACAGTGTCCGCCAGCCCGCCGGTGGCCCTTACTATGGGGATGGTTCCATACCTCATGGCAATAAGCTGGCCCAGTCCGCAGGGCTCGAATCTTGAGGGCATTAAAAACATATCTGCGCCGGCATAAATTCTTTGGGCCAGTATGGTGTTATACCCTATATGAGCGGCTACTTTCTGAGGATACTTATCCTTTAGCTGTGAAAACATTTTTTCGTAAAAGGGGTCGCCGGTTCCCAGTAGAACAATTTGAATATCCAGGCGCATAAGCTCATCTGCAATTTCCGATATCAGATCAAACCCCTTTTGATCCACCAGTCTGGAGACCAGCCCTACGGTTGGCACATCCTTGGCGGGGAGCCCAATCTCTTTCTGCAGAGCATACTTGTTTTCTTTTTTGTTTTCTATACTGTCACGGTCATAATTGCGGTGAATGCGGTGATCAGTCCTGGGATTGAATTCATGGTAGTTAATTCCGTTCACTATTCCGTACAAATCGTGTGAACGCTTGCGAAGAAGTCCGTCCATCCTCTCGCCCAGGTCAGGCCTCTGTATTTCCGAGGCATATGTACGGCTGACGGTGTTTATTATGTCGGCATAGACAATCCCCATTTTCATGAAGCTGACCGTTCCGAAAAACTCCAGTCTTTCCGGAATGAAGTACTCTTCCCCCACTCCCAGTACCCCCAGGGTATCTTTGGGGTAATTACCCTGGTATTGCAGGTTGTGTATGGTAAATACCGTTGATATTTTTCCGTAAAAGGGATCCTTGCAGTATATATTTTTGAGGAAAAACGGTACGGGACCGCTCTGCCAGTCATTACAGTGTATAACATCCGGCTGCCAGTTGAGACGGGGAAGCATCTCCAGAACGGCCCTGCAGAAAAAGGCAAACCTCTCTGCCTCGTCGGGAAACATATACATGCCGTCCCTGTAAAAGTAGTGGTGGTTGTCAACCATATAGACCGGGACTGTTTTATGCTCCCCGTTATACTGGGCCTCGATGGAAGCCTCCCTGATTATGGCAGATTCCACCCTGTTTCCGAAATGCACGGGAAAATCAACAAGGTATTTTCCTCCCTCCACTCCTTTATAGTGCGGCATTGCCACCCTCACGTCATTGCCCATATTGTCATTTCCAACCGTTGCCAGGGCCTTGGGGAGGGAACCTGCCACATCGGCCAACCCCCCCGTCTTTGCAAAGGGCACGACTTCAGCTGACAACAGCAATATCTTAAGGGGCCGGTCAAACATACTTCTCCACCACCTCAATATTATTATTAAATGCTTCTTCGCACAAAATGACTGTTCCCCTCAACTCAGACGCAGCCACCTCCGGCGGGGTGGGGTTTATGTAAAAACCCGTGCCCAGTTCAAAACCTGCGGCGGTCGTAAGTCGGGGCATGATTTCGATATGCCAGTGGAAATGGACCAGTTCCCCGGAAGCAAGGTTTACCGGAGCAGTAACCAGCACCATGTTATAAGGTGGCTGACCTAATGCAGCAGATGTTTTTTTAAGTGTTGATCGCAGCACAAAAGCCAGATCACCCACCTGTTCCTCCCTTATATGGCCGTAATCCGCCTGATGTTCCCTGGGCAGTATCCATGTTTCAAAAGGAAACCTGGATGCAAAGGGAGTCAGTGAGACAAAATTCTTACCTTCTATGACAACCCTTTTAGAATCCCGGAGCTCTTGCTGAATAATACCACACAGTATACAACTGCCTGTTTTCCGAGCGTATTCAGTAAACCCTCCCATCTTTTCCATTATATAAGCGGGCACCATGGGGGTTGCTATAATTTGTGAGTGAGGATGCTCCAGAGAGGCGCCTGCGGCATTTCCGTAATTTTTAAACACCTGAATGTATTTAAACCTTGTGTCACGCCTCAGATCCAATGACCTGTCTCTCCACGCCCGGATAACCTCCCCGACCTGGTATTCATTTAAACTCTCCAGGGATTTTCTGTGGTCCGGGGTTTCTATGACCACCTCGTGGGCTCCCACCCCGTCCATCAACTGATAGACGCCCTGCTTTCCGACATCTGAACGGCCTTCTATATGCAAGGCAGGAAATTTATTGGAAACAACCCTCACCCACCACCCGGGACGGTTACTTTCAGATTCCTTTTCCCGGTAGGCTAAAACTTCCGCCGGGGTTTCCGCCTCGCGATGTTCGCATAGAGGGCATTCGTGTCCTTTTCTATCTTCCCTGGGCACTTTGAAATCGCTTGGTCTTTTTCCCCTCTCGGCAGCTATTACAACCCATCTTTCCAGTATAGGATCCTTCCTCCATTCCGGCAACACAAATCCCCCGTTTCCACTGTTTTCACAGTTTTTCTGATAATTACCGTTTGCCGGAAAGCCGGTTGGCATTCCATCTGTTTTTTCCCTTCTGAAATTGAGCTTTCCGCAAAGGTGTTCTTTTTATACAGACGTATATATTCGAATGAAGTGAAAGAAAAAAGGATTTTGATTGATTTAATCGAATAAAAGCTATTATATTTTTTCGAAAAGCGGTGATCGCTATGTCCGGGGAATCTGTCAGCATTAAAGGAACTAAAAACGGGCTGGTGATAATTTTTAACCCCGATATGGATATCGACGAAATCAAGAACGATCTCAAACTGAAAATGGAAACCTCCCAGGGATTTTTTAAGGGGGCCAGATTTAGCGTTTTCAATTCCCGAAGTGACGCCGACAACAGTTTTATCGACGAATTGGAAAGAATATGCCTGCAGTACGGACTAATCCCCTCCGGAGAAGTATCATGGCCGCCTGCTCCCGGAAAGAATGAACCCGCACCGGCAAGGAGGAAACCCACCCCGGTTATTCCCATAAGGCAACAGCCACAATCCAATGGCGAAGTGACCCTGCTGCTAAAAAGGACCATCAGATCGGGGCAAATAATTTCATCAAGACATAATGTTATGGTTATGGGTGATGTAAACCCGGGGGCCGAAGTAATCTCCGGGGGCAGCATTTATGTCATGGGCGCCTGTAAAGGAATTGTTCACGCTGGGATAAACGGAAATATTATGTCCGAGGTCTTTGCCCTGAGGCTTATGCCCATAATACTGCGCATAGGCTCCATTGCAGCTGACGGCATTCCCTCTGACCTTGCCGGTCCGGGGATGGCCAGGGTTCATCGGGGCAGTATTGTTGTTTCCGAATTTATTAATAATATGCAGTAACTATGAAAAATGTAATGCTTTCCCGCTAGAATCCAGAATCCATAATCCAGAATATGGACGGAATTCCTGATAAGAATTATCCATGTGTGTGTATTCTGAATTAAAGCCGCCCAACAGGACGGCTTTTTATTTATTGACAGAAAACCCCTCCCCTCAATGTATGTCGCTTGAGGGCCGCTATATGGTCGCTAACTGGTAGGTGGAGCGATTTGAGTCCGGCCTGCATAACCTCCTGCTGCAACTGTCTCTAAACTCGGTCGCCAACGTAATGCCGACCGCCTCCAACGCCGCGTCCTTGCGTCGATTCCGGCTTCCGGCTGCGTCCTGCAGCCGGCTCGGCATTCCGTAGGCTCGGTCGTTAAGAGACAGTAGCAGCCTCCGGTACATTCCGCACGGACTCAAATCACTCCCCCTCACTGCATGTCGCTTGAGGGTCGCTATATACGCAAACTGTCATGACCATTCTGTCTCCTGTCTCCCAACAGGGCGGCTTTTACTTATCCATTTCCCTCTTGACAGCCAGTATCCCAATGATGGACTTGGCGTCACAAATCTCTCCCCTGTCAATCAGATCCAGTGCGGCCTGCAACGGAACCGGGCTGGCTTCAATAAACTCATCCTCGTCAGGATGTTCACCCAGGTATGTAAGGCCTCTGGCCAGATAAACATACATTTTTTCATTTGAGAATCCTGGGGTGGAGTAAAAGCTGAACAGCAATTTCATATCCTTTGCCCGGCAGCCTGTTTCCTCGGCCAGTTCCCGTACAGCGCAGGCCTCTGGGTCCTCCCCCTTTTCAAGCTTTCCGGCCGGAACCTCCAATAACATTTTGCCCACCGGATATCTGTACTGCCTCACCAACAGCAATTCATTTTTTTCATCAAGCGGGACCACCGCCACTGCTCCTGCATGCTCCACCACTTCCCTTTTGGTTATTTTACCGTTGGGAAGCTCAACGTCATCTACCCTGAGGTTTAAAATTTTTCCTTTATAAACTGTCTCCGAAGAAACCTTTTTTTCCGTGAAATCCATTTCGTTCTCCCCTTCCTTATCTAATGGCCAGCTTTTTCATCCGAAATATGGCAAGCCCGGGTAAAAGAGCATAGTCCTCTGTTTCCAGGTGAAGGGGCGCAGATGAGTCATAGAGTATGTTTCCACTGGGAGGAAATTCATCGTCACCCTCCCAAATGACAAATGTTATGGGAACTTTAGGGAACACCTCCACTGTCACCGCCCAATCACCAATACCTTCCACCCTGTTACCCCCCAGTTTCTCAGCAGCCTTCAAAAGCATCTCGGGCTGGCTGCCGAATATTGACACCAGGGGCCTCACAGCCCTGTTGTTAAAGGGCCCCACATATATGGAGCCATTGGGAAGATCCTTAAAAGTGATATTCCTTCCAGTCGGCAGGCAGTCACTGGCATGGGTAAGGTAATGAAGTATACATACCCTGTCGGTTAAAGAAACTTCCTGATCTCCCTCTTCAGCGGAAATCTTCCCATCCGGAAAACTGACCCGGTATCTGACATAAAGGAATGGAACGGTAAAGATTCCAGCGTCAGGATTGTATTCCACCGCCGCCTTCCTGGCCGCCTCTTCCGGCGCCAGTGCGGCAAATTCCTCAAGGGCTTTGTCATGGGCTGGATTCAAATTGATTAAAGACATTCTAACCTCCGGAAATTTTTACTAATATACTATTTATTTACGACAGAATGTTTTTTTCTCCTTCTCTGTCTTATCCCACAAAGTCATACGCTTCAGATAATGATTCATGGCTCATTTGTTTTGGCATATATGTATTATTATGGAGGATTTTATATGCGGCTATAGAATTAATTATGTTGCCGTATAAGCCGGTATATTATTCATCAGACAAAATATGTTTTCTCAAGGGGGTTGTATGGTTTGGCAGCCCGAGTAGGAATTCCCAGTTCACTTTTTTATTATGTTCACTTTCCCATGTGGCAAACATTCTTTTCCGAGCTGGGCGTGGAGGTTGTTACTTCCGGGCAGACAACCAAGGGTCTCCTTGACCAGGGAGTCAGGGAAGCCCTGGCTGACGCATGTGTTCCCATAAAGCTTTTCTTCGGGCACGTTATATCACTAAAGGACAGCGCGGACTATCTTTTCATACCCCGTATCGTATGCCTGAACCGTAAAACCATATACTGCCCCAAATTTTTGGGCCTTCCCGATATGATCCGCCACGGACTGACAGGTATGCCCCCCATAATTGATGTCCAGATGGACTCCAGGCAAGGCTTTGCCTCCCTCTGGAAATCCTACCTAAAAATAGGAAGGATATTTGGTCTGGGAAAAGGCAGGATATTTATGGCCTATCTTAAGGCATATATGGTTGCCAGGCGTTTTCAGTCCCTTATGAGGTCCGGGCTGCACCCTCCAGAGGCCATGGCCGTCTTATCGGGAAAGGAGAATATAGCCGACCCCGTCGATTATAATGGCGATTTGACCTTTGCTGTGCTGGGTTACCCTTATGAGGTTCACGACCAGTTCATCAGCGTGGGGCTGGTGAAAAAGCTAAAGAAAATGGGCATAAGGGTCATTACTATAGAAAACCTGTCCCCCAGGAAAATATCCCGGGCCAACATTCTGGACAAGAATATGTTCTGGACCTTCAGCGACCTTGCCTTAAATGCCGCCTATTACCTTTTTAAAGAGGGCGGCGTTGACGGAATTATACACCTTACAGCCTTTGGGTGCGGACCGGATTCCATGGTTGATAAGTTTATGGAAATTTCCTCCCGGGACTACCCTGAAATTCCTTTTATGAGCGTCACCATTGACGAGCATACCGGAGACGCCGGCATATCGACGAGGCTTGAAGCTTTCGTTGACATGGTGAAAAGGAGAAAGGAGGTAAAGAATAATTCATGCCCAAGGTGACATTTCCCCGGATGGGAGAATCATACCGAGCTTTCAGAATGCTTATGAACGACCTGGGTAATGAGGTGATTATTCCCCCCAGACCCAATAAAAAAACCCTGGATTTTGGAGTCCGTTACTCCCCGGAATTCGCCTGCCTGCCCCTGAAGATTCTGACCGGAACCTACGTGGAAACCTGTATGTCCGGGGCCGAATTAATCATCACCAGCGGAGGTTCGGGACCGTGCCGGGCTGGTCTTTACGGACAGCTGCACAAAAAAATACTGAACAGCATCGGTTTCCCCGTTGACATAATTGTTTTTGAGGCGCCTAAAAGTCACCCCATTGATTTCCTGAGAAAGGTCAAAAGGGTTAATTCCAGCCGGCTTTCTTACCTGGCCATCTGGGAGTGCGTAAAAAGAGGCTGGGAAAAGCTCAAATACCTGGATGACCTGGAAAAAACGACCCATGCGCTACGCCCCAGAGAACTGAAAAAAGGGTCCACCACCAAGGTGTACCGGGAGGTACTGGAGTGGATAGACGGCGCCTATGCAATGAAGGAAATTCATGAGGCCGGCAAAGAGGCCCTGAATACCTTGAAATTGGTTCCCCACGATACCCGGAGGGCCGTTCTCAGGGTGGGCATAGTGGGTGAAATATATGTTCTTCTGGAGCCGGCCAGCAACCTTGAGATTGAAGAAACACTCGGCAATCTGGGAGTCGAGGTGCACAGGTCCATGTTTCTGACGGGCTGGACCAGGGACAACACAGTGAAGGAAACCAGCGGGATCCTTTCAGTTAAAGAAGCCGCCATGCCCTACATTCCCCTCTGTATAGGAGGGCACGGGCGGGAATCTGTGGGACACACTATATTGTATGCCAGAGACGGATTTGACGGGGTTATCCAGATGGCGCCCTTTACATGCATACCCGAAATAGTGGCCAGGACTATACTTACCCGTGTGAGCCGGGAGCACAACATACCAGTCCTTACCTTCTTTCTGGATGAACAGACCGGTAAAGCGGGAATGTCAACCCGCCTGGAGGCCTTTGTGGATTTAATCCGCCGCAAGAAAAATGCTCCTGTTTCAGATAACAGGATAATTGTCGGTTAGTTAAAACAGATAGTATTACCTTGGTGCTGTCCGGAAAGGAAAGGGACTGAAATGAAAGCATATATGGGAATTGACGTGGGTTCTGTAAGCACAAACATAGCTGTGTTGAGCCATGCCGGTGAGATCCTGGCAGACCTTTACATAAGAACCAGGGGCAGGCCCCTGGAAGCTATTCTTGCAGGCCTTACCGAAATAGCCGGCCTACTCCCTGCCGAGGTCGAAATCTGCGGGTGCGGCTCCACCGGAAGCGGCAGATATCTGGCCGGAGTAATGATAGGGGCGGACGTTATTAAAAATGAAATTACCGCCCATGCGGTGGCCGCCTCAATATACGTGCCCGATGTGCAAACCGTGCTTGAAATCGGAGGGCAGGATTCCAAAATCATAATTATGCGCAATGGCATTGTCACAGACTTTGCCATGAATACCGTTTGTGCGGCCGGCACCGGGTCATTCCTGGACCAACAGGCCTCCAGGCTGAATATACCCATTGCCGATTTCGGAGAGCTGGCCCTCAGTTCCTCCGCTCCTGTTCGGATCGCCGGCAGGTGTACCGTTTTTGCCGAGTCAGACATGATTCACAAGCAGCAGATGGGCCACAAACTGACTGATATAATCAACGGGCTCTGTGAGGCCCTGGTAAGAAATTATTTGAACAATGTGGGGAAGGGCAAGGAAATACTTTCTCCTGTGGTATTTCAGGGAGGCGTGGCGGCAAACGCCGGAATAAAGGCGGCCTTTGAAAGGGCCTTGGGACTTCCCATTATAATACCCCGGCATTTTGGTGTGATGGGCGCCATTGGAGCTGCGCAGCTGGCCAGGGAAGAAGTGGAAAAAACCGGCCAAACCCTTTTCAAGGGGTTTAAAATCGCCGGTCTTCCATATCGGACAGGCAGCTTTGAATGCGGCGGATGTCCAAACAATTGTGAAATAGCCGAAATATATGAAGAGGACAGGGTAATTGGCAGGTGGGGAGCCCGCTGCCAGAGATGGGATGTACTCTGATCATGAATTTTCCCGTTCTTTTTGAGCCATCTTATCAATAGAATCCGGGGTTAAGGAGATTATAAAGTTGGACCGTTTGCTGCTGGCCCAAATTGTATATTTTGTTATTATCGTCATTATGATACTGTCCGCCCTGTGGGTGCTGGCAGATACCAGAAAGAGAGGCAGGCCGTGGGGTGAAATACTGGTCTGGACAATGTTTGCAGGATGGTTTTTCGGGCTCGGCCTGGTTACCTACATTGTTTGGAAGAAAAAAGTCAAAGATTGAAATTAGGCTGCCAAGGCAGCCTTTTTTTAAATTGCGTCCTGGGCGGCTGCCCCTTCTATATGTGTAAATAAATATATACGGTTATTTTAGTGTTAACTATTCTTAACTTAAATTAAAAGCCCTGAAACCCACTGAATCCATGCCGGACCATCTAAATACAATGTGGCATGAATATTGCGAAGTATTTATAATAATTACTGAAACAACTGTTAGCACATCAATTAATACAGGTCAGGAGATGATTCTGAGTTCTTTTTAGAAATACCACATAAGGAGTGAAATTATGCCTCTTCACCTGACTGAGGAACAAAAAATGATGCGGGACATGGTACGCCGGCTGGCGCAAAATGAAATCGCCCCACGGGCCGCCCACTATGACAGAACCCATGAATATCCCTGGGAAAACATCCGGAAAATGTCAGAACTGGGGCTTATGGGAGTACCCATACCCGAGGAGTGGGGCGGGGCCGGGTGCGACTTTCTGTCATACATCATTACAATAGAGGAGATATCGAGGGCCTGCGGTTCCACAGGCGTCATACTGGCCGTTCACACCTCGGTGGGAACAATGCCAGTATTTCTTTTCGGGACGGAGGAACAAAAAAAGAGGTATGTCCCCAAACTGGCCTCGGGTGAAATGATCGGAGCCTTCGCCCTGACCGAACCCGGCGCCGGGTCCGACTCGGCAAGCATCTCAACCACCGCAAGGCTTGAGGGAAATCACTACATCGTTAACGGCAGTAAAATTTTTATAAGCAACGGAGGAGCGGCGGGAGTTTACGTCACTTTCGTGCGCACCGTACCCGGCAGTAAAGGTTACCGGGGCATTAGCTGCCTTATAGTGGATAAGGATACCCCCGGATTCTCCATCGGAAAGATGGAAGAAAAGATGGGACTGCATGGGGACCATACTGCCGAACTGATCTTTGACAACGCCATGGTGCCCCGGGAAAACCTGCTGGGAGTTGAGGGGGACGGGTTCAGGGTGGCCATGGCCCTGCTGGACGGGGGACGAATAGGTATAGCTGCCCAGGGCCTCGGAATAGCCCAGGGCGCCTTCGACGTGGCCCTTGAATACGCAAAGCAAAGGGTGCAGTTCGGCAAACCCATCATCGAACAGCAGGCTGTTGGATTTATGCTGGCCGACATGGCCACCCGGATTGACGCCGCCAGGATGCTGGTATACCGGGCGGCCCGGCTGAAAGATATGGGGCTGCCCCTTTCCAAGGAAGCATCAATGGCCAAGATGTTCGCCACCGACACCGCCATGACGGTGACCACTAACGCTGTGCAGATACTGGGCGGATACGGTTACTGCAATGAATACCCGGTGGAAAGAATGATGCGGGATGCCAAGATAACCCAGATATACGAAGGAACCAACCAGATACAGCGGCTGGTTATAGCTAAAAATTTAAGTAAAGAATAAGCTCAATTTTTAAAGGGAGGGTTTACATGGACCAGATAAGAAGAGGATGCCTGCAGGTATATACCGGAAATGGCAAGGGTAAAACCACGGCCTCGCTGGGCCTTGCCATGAGAGCAACGGGTCACGGGCATAAGGTCATGATGATCCAGTTCATGAAGGGCTGGACCAATTATGGTGAACTGATAACTGCGGAAAAATACCTGCCCAACATGACCATCGAGCAGTTTGGACTGGAAACCTTTGTGGATAAGGAAAACCCTTCTTCCGAGGATATCGGGATGGCCCAAAAGGGTATTGATCGGGCCAGGGCAGTGCTGTCCGGAGGCGGTTACCACCTTGTCATTCTGGACGAAATAAACGTGGCCCTGGACTACAATCTGATTAAACTGGATCAGGTTATGGAATTGATTAGTATCAGGCCCCCCCATGTTGAACTGGTGCTTACCGGAAGGAATGCCCATGAAAAAGTAATTGAGGCGGCCGATCTGGTTACCGAGATAAATCTGGTCAAACACCCCTTTTACCAGGGTGTGGAGGCCCGTGAAGGAATAGAGTTCTAAGGGATGAGAATATGACGGATCATGTAGAAAAATTAATTAGCTTCCGGGAAGGAGCATGACAATATGACCCACAAATTGGATGAAATCACCAGGGCCAAAGATGCCTGGAATGATTCAAGAAGAAAAATGCAGGACCGTGATTTTAAATTTGAAACGGTTTCCTCACTGCCGGTAAATGACCTGTACACGCCACTGGATGTTGGGGATCTGGATTATCAAAGGGATCTGGGAATGCCGGGCCAGTATCCTTTTACCCGGGGTGTCCAGGCAAATATGTACCGGGGCAGGCTCTGGACCATGCGGCAGTTCGCCGGCTTTGCCACGGCAAAGGAATCCAATGAAAGATACAAGTACCTGCTCGCCAAGGGCCAGACCGGGTTGAGCGTTGCCTTCGACATGCCCACCATTATGGGCTATGACAGCGACCACCCCCGGGCTTACGGTGAGGTGGGACGCGTGGGAGTGGCCATTGACTCTCTTCAGGACATGGAAACTCTTTTTAGCGGCATACCCCTGGACAGGGTCAGCACCTCCATGACTATTAACGCCCCGGCCTCTATACTGTGGTGCATGTATATAGCCACCGGTGAAAAACAGGGTGTACCATCTGAAAAACTTACCGGCACAATACAGAACGACATTTTAAAGGAATATATAGCCCAAAAATCATGGATATTCCCTCCCCATCCTTCCATGAGACTGATCACCGATATATTTGCGTACTCAACGGATCACGTTCCCAAGTGGAATACCGTTAGTATAAGCGGCTACCATATAAGGGAAGCCGGTTCCACCGCGGCCCAGGAACTGGCCTTTACCCTGGCCGACGGTTTTGCCTATGTTGAGGCGGGCATTGCCGCCGGGCTTAATGTTGACGATTTCGCCCCCAGGCTGTCATTCTTTTTCAACGCCCACATTGATTTCTTTGAGGAGATAGCCAAGTACAGGGCGGCAAGGCGGATCTGGGCCAAACGCATGAAGGTAAAGTACGGGGCAAAGAGTCCAAAGTCCTGGATGCTGCGCTTCCATACCCAGACTGCCGGCTGCAGCCTCACCGCCCAGCAGCCTGAAATCAATATCGTGCGCACGGCTTACGAGGCCCTGTCGGCCGTGCTGGGAGGCACCCAGTCCCTGCACACCAACTCCATGGATGAGGTCCTGGCGCTGCCCACTGAAAAGTCCGTTCAGATCGCACTGCGGACCCAGCAGATACTGGCATGCGAAACCGGGGTGGCCAACGTCATTGATCCCCTGGCAGGTTCATATTTTGTTGAGGCCCTCACCAACAAAATGGAGGAAGAAGCGGAAAAATATTTCGAGGAAATTGAAAGGCGGGGCGGTGTACTGTCCGCCATCGACCAGAACTTCTTCCAGCAGGAAATAGCCGATGCGGCTTATCAATTCCAACGGGATGTTGATAAGAAAAGAATAATTATGGTGGGAGTGAATGAATTCCTCAACCAGGATGAACAAATGGATATGGACATACTGAAAATTGACCCCCAGATTGAGAAGGAACAGGCGGAAAGACTGCGGAAACTCCGGAGAGAACGGGATAATATAAGGGTGGGTGACGCACTGGACGAGCTAAGGAAGGCGGCTTACGGAACCCAAAATTTAATACCCTTTATACTTGAAAGTGTCAGGGCATATGCCACGGAGGGTGAAATTATCCGGGTTTTCCGGGAGGTATTCGGAGAATACAAGGAAAAGCCTATATTTTAAACAATACATTTTTAGCGACGAGGTGGGACTAATGGCCAGGAAAATTCGCGTATTGGTTGCAAAGCCCGGCCTTGACGGCCATGACAGGGGCGCCAGGGTTATCGCCAGGGGTTTGCGGGACGCAGGTATGGAAGTGGTTTACACCGGGCTTCACCAGACCCCGGAACAGATCGTTGAAGCCGCCATTCAGGAAGATGTGGACGTGGTGGGCCTCAGTATACTTTCAGGCGCCCACATGACCATTTTCCCCAGGATATGTGAACTTCTCAGGGAAAACGGCGCCGAAGACATAATAGTAATGGGTGGAGGCACTGTGCCCGACTATGATATAGACATGTTAAAACAGAACGGTTGGGCCAGGGAGGTATTCACCCCGGGAACCACAATTGAAAAAATAGTTGAATGGATAAGTTCCAGTGTAAGGACTGATTAAAGACTGAAGCTATGGCAGACAAAACAGGGGCCCGATCGATTTTTGTGATCGGGCCCCTTAACCGACATTTAGTTTTTTTCCAGAAAATTAACCACCGCAGACGAAAAAAGGCTAAAATCCTTCAACCTCTTTGTCAGTATACCGTGAACTCTTTTTGCATCTATTTCCGCATAATCATGTACCAGTATATTTCTAAGGTTAACCATCCCCTTTTACCAATGTATTCAAATCTTTTTAGCCTGTATACATACTCATCAAGCCTCGCCAGACGGGCCAGGATTACGCTATTGTCTAACACCCAGTCCGCCCTCCTTTATCCTTTCGGCCAGATGCCTGGCGTGAAAGTCGAAATACCTTTTATAATCGTAATACCTGCCGGCTGTGTCCATTTCAAAAAGGGCCCTTTGGTCTGCGCTTCTTTCGTATATCACCCTGCCTTTTTGAATGACCTGAAACTGCAATAGCCTCGGGGATTCATTAAGAATTACAATTTCGGTTTTGATCTTTACCAGCCTTCGGGTATCCTCCATCACCTCCAGGCGGTATTTTAAAGTATCTGCCGGCAGGGGTTCGATAATAACAGCAATATCCACATCACTATCCGGTCTGGCCACACCCTCGGCATAAGAACCGAATAGGTAGGCCGCTATTACTTCAGTTTTTTTTTCAAAATATCCTGCCAGCACCGGCTCAAAATCAGATGTTTTCATTTCATTCACCAAACCGTTATATATTTCCATTAATTATACCATACCCCAACCGCCTGACAGAAGCAAGACTTCGATTGGGCTTCTGCCTTTGTTGTACTTAGTACCGGGTAACTTAAGCTATAACCCGAAAACAGGTGACGGTTAGAATCGAACCGTCACCTGTTTAATTTTAGAAGTGAGATGCGTGAAGTTATTATGGCCGGGTATACATTTCCCTTGTGGTTCACTAAAGCAGCTCACACTATTTTGGATTCTGGATTCTGAATTCTGGATTCCCAGCCACCCTGCAGGGCGGCTATTAGCAACCACAACCCCCCTCGCCCCCGGGCAGGGTAATATTTTTGGTTACAATCTCCTCCAGGTAGCCCAGTGCAGCGTTAACTTCACTTTCAGTATTAAAGAAGGAGAAACTAAACCTTACCAATTTCTGTTCAAGGGTTCCCAGGGTGCGGTGAGCGTCCGGAGAGCAGTGCAGCCCGGCCCGGCAGGCAATATCATAATTCTTATCAAGAATACCGCCTATTTCCGCTGTTTTCCTTCCGTTAATCAGAAAAGAGACCACCGGTGCCCTGGACTCGGTGTTTAAGGAACCAAAAATTTTAATTCCGGGTATTTTGGGGGATCCTTCAATAAATTTTTTGGTTAGATTAAGTTCATGGTCTCTTATTGTCTTTATACCTTTTTCCACTATAAAATCAATGCCCGCCCCCAGACCGAAAATACCGGCGGTATTCAGTGTCCCCGCCTCATATCTTTCGGGAAGGGTTTCCGGCATTCCGGGAAGTTCCGACTGACTGCCGGTACCCCCTTCCAGCAGTGTTTCCAGAACAATGCCGTCGCCGATATAAAGACCTCCGGTGCCTGTGGGCCCCAGCAGGCTTTTATGACCCGGGAAGGCCAGCAGGTCAATATTCATCTTTTTAACGTCTATATCCAATACACCGGCGGTTTGGGCGGCATCAACCAGAAAGGCTATACCGGCCCCCCTGGTAATCTTCCCTATTTCTTCAATGGGCATAACTGTTCCAGTAACGTTTGAGGCATGGGTTATGGCAACGAGCCTGGTGTTGGGCCTGATGGCTTTCTTTATATCCCCGGGATCAAGGTTTCCGTCTTGACTGCACTGCACCCGGGTAACCTGCACGCCTTTCTTCTCCAGTATGTTAAGCGGGCGGCCAACGGAGTTATGCTCCATGGAACTGGTGACGACATGATCTCCGCCCTTTAAAAGCCCCTTAACGGCTAGGTTCAATGCCCCGGTGGCATTCAAGGTAAAAACGATTCTTTCATACTGGGCCGCATCAATATTAAAAAGGCCTGCCAGCTTTTTCCTGGTATTGTCAACCATCTCATTGGCCCTGATGGACATTTTGTGACCGGCCCTGCCCGGGTTAGCCCCCACTTCTTTTATACAATAGCTCATGGCGTCCAAAACATCCGGCGGCTTGGGCCAGGTTGTGGCGGCATTATCAAAATATATCAAGCTAACCTCCATCCTTTCCTGATCTTAATAACATATATATAAATCATTCACCTTAAAAATATACTATTCTGAGTTCTGTGTTCTGTGTTCTATTTCGAAGGCATAAAAAAAGAGCCCCCACCGGAGGCTCTTTTTTTATGCCTTCGAAATCTATTTTTCCGCTTCTGCCGCAGCCTTGGCCTTTTTGATAACATCTTCGGCCAGTCTGCCCGGCACTTCCTCGTATCCCATGAATTCCATGAAGAAGGATCCCCGGCCCTGGGTCATTGATTTCAGATCTATGGCGTAGCGATACATCTCGGAAAGGGGAACCTGGGCCTTTACCTTGGTATTCTTCCCGCCGGGCTCCATACCCAGTATGCGGCCCCTTTTGGTGTTGAAATCGCTGATTACATCTCCCATGAAATTCTCGGGAACCGTGACCTCAACACTCATCATGGGCTCCAGAAGAGCGGGTTTGGCCTGCTGGGCTCCCTTTTTAAAGGCAATGATAGTGGCCAGTTTAAAGGCCAGTTCCGATGAGTCCACGGGGTGGTATGATCCGTCCACCAGAACAGTCTTTATTCCGGTTACCGGGTAGCCGGCCAGCACGCCTTCGGCCATGGCCTCGCGGACGCCCTTTTCCACCGCCGGGAAATAGTTTCGGGGCACAGATCCCCCGAAAACTTCTTCTTCAAACAGGAAATCACCGTCCAGCAGGGGTTCCATCTTTAACCACACATGTCCGTACTGGCCGTGTCCGCCCGTCTGCTTCTTGTGCTTTCCTTCCACTTTGACCTCGGCGCGTATGGTTTCCCTGTAAGGAACTCTGGGCGAGTCGGTGATTATATCCACACCGTAGCGCCTCTTCAGGCGCTCCATCATTATATCCAGGTGCATTTCACCCATTCCGGTGACGAGGGTTTGCTTGGTTTCAACATTTTTCTTTATCGTAACCGTCTTATCCTCTTCCAGGAGCTTGCTCATGGCGCTGCCCAGCTTGTCCTCGTCCCCTTTACTCTTGGGGGTTATGGCCACTGAAAGGGTGGGAACGGGGAAGTCTATGCCCTCCATCACCACAGGGTTATCCTTGTCGCAAAGTGTTTCTCCGGTGTCTGTATCCTGGAGCTTAACCAGCACTGCCAGGTCTCCGGCCAAAACTTCCTGGGCCGGGGCCGTGGTCTTGCCCCGGATAAACAGCACCTGCCCTATTTTTTCATTCTTCTCCTTATTGGAGTTCAGTACCACCATGTCGCCCTTTAACTTACCGGTATATACACGAATAAAGTTCATCTTGCCCACATAGGGGTCGGCCAGGGTTTTAAACACCAGTCCCGAGAAGGGCTTGCCGGCTTCAACCTCGGGGGCCGGCAGATATCCTGCCATGAAGTCCATCAGGTTTGTAACGGCCATATTCTTTGTGGCCGATCCGCAAAGAACCGGTACCACCTTCCCGGCTTTAACCCCTGCGGCCAGCCCGGTATTAATCTCATCAGGGGTGATCTCTTCACCCTCAAGATATTTCATCATCAGATCATCATCGCCTTCCAGGGCGGCCTCCACCAGCTTTTCCCTGTTTTCGGCGATTATATCAGCCATATCGCCCGGAACGGGAACTTCCTGGGCCTTACCGTCTTTGAAGGTATAGGCCTTCTGTCCCAGCAGGTCAACCACACCTTTAAAATCCAGGGCCTGGCCTATGGGCAGCTGAACCGGGGCGAAATTAGCCGTAAAGGTTTCCCTCAGCTCCTCCAGCACTTTATAAAAATTGGAGTTTTCACGTTCCATTTTGTTTATAAACACCATACGGGGCATAGCCTTATCATCGGCAAAGTCCCAGATGATTTCGGTTTGCACCTCTACCCCGTCAACAGCCGAAACAACAAATAGAGCACTGTCAACAACCCTCATTGCTCCCTTTACTTCACCTATAAAATCCGAGTATCCGGGGGTATCCAACAAATTCAGCTTAGAGTTGTTCCACTCACAGGGAACCAAGCTGGCGTGTATGGTTAACTGGCGATTTATTTCCTCGGGATGATAATCGGCGGTGGTGGTCCCGTCCTCTACTCTGCCCAGCCTGTTGACAGCCCCTGTGTTAAAAAGGATGGCCTCAACCAGCGATGACTTTCCGGCGCCACCATGCGCCACTACCCCTATGTTCCGGATCTTATCGCTCGGATAACTTTTCAAATTCCCTTGCCTCCTTTGTAAATAATGTTACCTGTGTAAAGTATTTCTATACTCAAATACGGCTAAACATAAAAAACAGCTCCCACAGAGCCGATTCACCGCAAACCATAAACGGAAAAATACGGCAACTTATTTAACCGAATTTTAATATTCCACATTGGTCCTCAAATATCCTTTAGTTATTTTACCATTTTATAGAGCAATCAAGTAGCAGCTTTTTCCAGTGAATTTCTCATAGACAGTACCCGGCGGACATACATATAGCACAGGGGTGAGAACATGTCCGCTCAGTCATTCCTTTACGGCACTGTTGTTCTGCTGGCCGCCAGTATATTTAACAGGGCCGTGGGTTTTATATATCAGATATTTATGATGAGGCTGATCAAGCCAGAAGGCGTGGGCCTGTTCAGCATGATTTTTCCCATCTATGTGATGGTGCTGGTGCTTGCCTCCCTGGGAATACCGGTGGCCATTTCCAAGCTGGTGGCCGAGGAGATGGCGGTTAACAACCTTCCTGGGGCTTATCGTATTTTCAGGGTATCCCTGGCCATTATATGTGTCAGCGCACTATTGTTTACCATACTGCTGGTTATTGCTTCACCACTGTTGGTCAGGTACCTTTTCCCAAATCCAAGTGTTTATTTATGCTTTGTCACTCTCATTCCCGGGGTTTTAATAGTGTCCATCTGCTCGGCCTTCAGGGGCTTTTTCCAGGGACTGCAGAGGATGTCACCCACTGCCTTAACCCAGGCGGTTGAACAGCTGGTTAGGGTTACCGCCGGCTTAAGCATTGCCTGGATACTGCTCCCCAGGGGGGTTGAATACGCTGCGGTGGGTATTTCCCTGGGTGTGGTTTGTGGTGAACTGCTTGGTTTCTTATTCATGCTTTACATTTATTTAACCAGGCGTCCCCGCTTCAGTTTCCAGCCAGGGGTAAAAGCTCCCCCGTGGCAGCTGGCAAGAATATTCAACCTGGGTATACCCGTCACCTTAACCCGCTTTGTGTCCACCGCCCTGATGTCCCTTGACGCCCTGCTCATTCCCCGCAGACTGCAGTTTGCAGGGATGTCAATGAGTGATTCCACAGCCACTTACGGGCAGTTCGTGGGAATCGCCGAAGCTCTTTTTTTCACCCCCGGGGTAATTACCATTGCCCTGGCCACCGCCCTGATTCCTGCCGTAAGCGATGCCGCAGCCCAGGGCAGGATACCTCTGGTCAGAAGCCGAATTGAGGAGGCTATTCGCATAACAATAGTGGTGGGCTCCCTGGTGGCAGCTGTCTTCCTTGTTTTACCCCATGAACTGTGCCAGATTCTTTTCGGATACCGTTCTGCCGGGGATGCGCTGCTGATGCTGGCCCTGAGCGGACCTTTCCTTTACCTGCAGCAAACCACCACAGGAATACTGCAAGGTCTGGGAAGGGCCGGCATACCTTTTAAAAACCTGTTAAAGGCATCGGTGCTCAAAATACTGGGCATCTATTATCTCACCTCGATACCTGGCTTCGGTATACTGGGCACCGCCCTTTCCATGGGATGCACCTATGTATTGATGTCACTTTTGAACTACAGAGATTTAAAAAGAATTACCGGTCTTAGAATAGATCCGGCTTACTGTGTGCTTAAGCCTGTTTTAGCCTCAATATCCGCCGCTCTGGTTATGCTGCAGCTAAAGACTGTCATGGCCCCTTCCCTTTTGCCGGGATTTCCGGGTCTTTTCATTTATCTGGCTGGCGGAAGCTTCTCATTCTTTTTGGTCTTATACATAATAGGAGGCATAAGTGAGTCGGATGTTAAAAAAATGAGGTTTATCATGAAAAGATAAACCTTAAATTCTCCAGGACCTGATCCTTTCAAGCTCACACTTATTGGTAAGATCTATCTGAACCGGTGTAACCGTTATATATCCCTGTTTGTTTGAACCGATATCGGTGTCGGGGCAATTGTCCTCCAGATCCATGACTTCGCCGGCCATCCAGTAGTAAACACGGCCCCTGGGATCTGTCCTCCGGTCAAAGATATTTACATATTTCATATTACCAAGGCGAACCACTTTCATCCCCACGGGCATTCCGGGGGGAACGTTTACATTTAACAGTGTTCCCCTGGGCAGCCCCTCTTTTTTTACCACCGAAACCAGTCTGGCGGTAAAATCAGCGGCCACCGTAAAGTCGCGGTCTTTAAAATCTGTAAATGACACAGCTATGGCGGGACATCCGCAGATAACGGCCTCCACTGCCGCAGATACCGTACCGGAGTATAAAACATCGGTTCCCAGGTTGGCGCCCTGATTTATGCCGGACACCACAAGGTCCGGTGGTTCTCCCAAAAGTTCCTCCAGGGCCAGTTTGACGCAGTCGGCCGGGGTGCCGTCCACCATCCAGCCAACCGACTTTTCGCCGGGATACCGCACCTCTTTTGCCCTCAGCGGCTTATGCATGGTAATGCCATGGCCTATGGCGCTTCTTTCTCTGTCCGGCGCCACAACATATATTTTCCTTATCTCCCGGCAGCTTTCCAAACTTTCCCTCAGGGCAATTATTCCATCGGCAAAAATACCGTCATCGTTGCTAATCAATATTCGCACAAATAACCTCCCTACACCTCATATATAGTTATAATCATCTTTCCGTTTTCCTTATCCTTTGTCAGACCAAACATGACCCTTTTTTCTTTTAAGCTCTTATTCAAAAAATCCACTATCCGGTACATGTCGCTGTACGGCTCAAAGGATTTTGTGGCGATCAGCTCCAATTTGCCCGGATCCTTTTGTTCACGGCCTTCCTTCATCCTTTCACTCCTAACCCTTAATCAGGGAGAGAGCTTCTGCCCTGGTCACTTCATTCTTCTGGAAGGAACCCCTCACCGCCGAGGTTATCGTTTTTGATCCAGGCTTTCGCACACCCCTTAGTGTCATGCACATATGCTCTGCCTCCAGTACAACCAGCACGCCGTGAGGCGACAGTTTCTTCATAATGGCGTCTGCAATCTGTGAGGTCAGCCTTTCCTGAAGCTGCGGCCTCTTGGCATAGCCCTCAACCACCCTGGCCAGCTTGGACAGCCCCGTTACATTTCCCCGCCTTGGAATGTAGGCCACATGGGCCTTGCCGAAAAATGGCAGCAGGTGGTGCTCACACATGGAGTAAATGGGAATGTCCTTTACCAGCACCATTTCCTCATGCTCTTCGGAAAACATTTTCTGCAAATGGTCCTGGGGATCTTCCCAAAGGCCGCAGAATATTTCCTGGTACATCCTGGCCACCCGGGCCGGAGTTTCTTTTAAACCCTCCCTTTCCGGGTCTTCCCCTATGGCCTCCAGAATCATCCTCACCGCTTTTTCCAATTTATCCCTGTCAACCAATGCTCTTCCCCTCCCGATTAATATCAAAGCTGGTCCATCATTTTATGTGCCTGAGGTATTATTCTTACATCTCTCAACCTCTTCAAGGCCATACTCTGCAAATAAAGCGCCCTTCCCGGTGACAGCATGCACTTCCCGTTTAATGTCACCGGCTGAATAACCAGTGTTATTGAGGCATCTATCCGGGACAGCAGGTCCAGCGCGGTATCATATTCAGAAACATCGGCGCCATCATCCATTACAATTTTAACAAAAACACCGGTCCTCCCGGCAATGGCTAAAAACTGGCTGTGCCGGTTCCACATGGGCTGACAGCCGGAAGTTCCCGGCAGCTTGATATCCATGGCCACCACATCCACCATGTCCACTATCCGCTCCAGGTCATCAGGCAAAGTGCCGTTTGTTTCCAGGTAAATCTTCAGCCCCAAATCCCTGAGACCGGGCAGCAATTCCATAAGATAACCGGCTTGCAGCAGTGGCTCCCCGCCGGTGATACTGACCCATTGATGCAGTGAGAGGTCAAAGCTGCCGGTGATAATTCCCAGCAAGTCACTGGATGACATGGGGTTGTCCGCCTCAATGAACTTTTTGTTGCCCGGGTCCACCTCCACACTGCACCCTGCACCTTTACCATGAGTTTTTGTGTCACAGTAATGGCAGGAAAGATTACACCCCTCAAATCTTACGAAAATCTGTCTTATTCCCAGGTAGGGGCCCTCACCCTGTACCGAGGAAAATATTTCCCGGATATGGCATTTCAATCTATACAACACCTCTTACCTTGCAGCAGGCCATTTTGACTGACGCCATTTCCTGAGTATACAAACGGCATGCCCGTTTTCCAAAATCAACGATCTGATCTTCATTATATCCCATATCCAAAAGCCCCGCAGCCTTGACCGGTGTCCCCTCCGAAACGATGTTCAGAGCGGCGTGTATCATTATGGAAACCGGTGAGGCGGTGGCTATTGATATTGAAAGCTTTCGGTCACCCAGATAGAGATCGTCCCCCCTCCGGACCAACTCCGGAAAGGCAAGAGCATCCTTAATTATGGATATTAACAACCTCTGCCTGAGCACACCGCTTTCCAGGCATTCTCCAAAATGCTCCACGATAAAATGAATCATATGGGGGCCGAAAATACTGGAGCCTCCCAGCACGTCCTCAACATCAACCATTTCCGTGGGTTCAACACTGCACGGCCCTCTAAAGCATACTATACTGTCACCCTGCAGGCCAAAGTTTCTGTAGGCCCAGAGGGAGGAGAGCTGATGCCCGGTATAACTGATTATACTTTCATGAAAATATTCATGCACTATGATCACCTGCAGCCTTCATTGCCCTGTAATATCTCTTGCAGCTTTCGCAGTTCCCGCAAAGATCATCACCGCCAAAGTAACAGGGCCAGAGGTGCTGAAAGGGTGTGCCCAGCCTCTTGCCAAGCTTGACTATGTCAACCTTGTGAAGCATCTGGGTGTAGCTCACCAGCCTGATCCCTTTCAGAGTTGAAAAGGACAGCGCCCGGTTACAGGACTGCAGGTATTCCCTGCTGTTGTCAGGGAAGCTTTTAGCCTCTTCGGCGTTAAAGCCGGTAACAACCTGCCTTGCGTCCATGGATTCGGCAAAGGCGGCGGCAATGTTGACAAAAATTCCGTTTCGATTGGGCACCCAAACAGATCTGGCGGTCTCGGCCATTTTATCCAAATGGTCCAGATTACTTTCTTCCGGCTCGGGAACCGGCTCCCCGGCGTTCACCAGGGAGGTGGAGGTAATGTCTCTCAAAAAAGTAAGTGTGACCACCCTGTGCTTTAATTTATAAAACGCAGCTATTTCAGCCGATGAATTAATCTCCTTCAAACGGGCCCTCTGTCCATAATCAAAGGTGATGCACAGCTTAACCTCTCCCTCTCTCAGCGCCTGGCCCAGAGAAACTGCGGAATCAAGACCTCCGGAAAGAAGCACTATACTGGACATTTTACAAATCCTCCCGGTAGAGCGCCGATGCGTCCGGTGATTCCCAGACCCTAACACCACGGACCATCAGCCCCGGTGATATTTTTATGATCTGTTCTTTAACCTTGCCGTAAATGTAAAAGGCGATATTTTCAGCAGTGGGGTTATTTTTAGGATCCCCTCCGGAAAAGAATACTATGTCATTGAGATAGCTGTGATCCAGATCGGTGACTATACCATCAACTGTCTCCTTAATAATCCTGAAATCCGCCAGCATTCCGCATGAATCCAGCCCACTGCCGGCCACCGCCACTTCCACGATCCATGTATGCCCGTGCAGGGCTGAACACTGCCCCTGGTAGCCTTCCAGCCGGTGAGCTGCGGCAAACCTTCTTTTTACCGAGATTTCAAACAAATCCCCCACTGCCTCCCCTGTTTATAGACCCACATGCTAATAATGATTTTCCATGGGCCGGCCGTCTATACACCGGCCCATGCCTTCAATGCCCCCTGATAGGCTTTTTTACTTATGAGGTATTCCGGTTTATTCTACTACCGCATATCCCGCCCGGTCAATGGCCCCGGTTATTTTTTCGCGATCCGTCGACCCGGGATCGTAAGTTACCTTTACTGTTGCCGCCGCCAGATCCACCTCGGCCCCGGAAACTCCCGGCAAATTTTTCAGCGCTTTCTCAACAGCCATCTTACAATGATTGCAGGACATTCCCCGCACCTTCAGGGTTTCTTCGGTGATCGCCATAAAATGTGTTCCTCCTTTTCGATTATGTTTATAATTTCCCCTTCAACGACTCTGTTTATATTAATTTTGCAGCTAAAAAATGGGCATAAATAGTATACAACATTATCTTTAAAGGAGGGTATCCCGTTGGCTAAAAAAAACAAACTAATCGGAAAGAAAGAACTTCTCGTTGAAAAAAACCTTTCAAAAAGAAACAAAGCCCACCCGGATTTTGAGGTAGGATACGCTTTTGTTGAAGAAGCGACGGGCTCGGCCACCATGATTAACCTGGACGGAAGGCGGGATTTCGACCATCAGATTAAAAAAGCCGCCCTACGGGCGGACTGGAATCCAGAATCCGGAATTCAGAATCCAGAATAGTGACAGCCTGCTTTAAAAGTGACCTTCAACCGATATACGTTACGGGGGACCATCGGAGAAACTATAATCCCGGGGTTACCCGTGGTTATAGCCAGGATTTGAGCCTCTTCATATCGGTTATGATTATTTGTTTCCTGTCAACCTCCAGGGCCTTCTGCCTGCGCATATCGCTTAATATTCTGTTGGCCGTTTCCCGGGAAGTGCCTATCATGCTGGCCAGATCCTGGTTTGTTAGGGATATGTCAATTGCCAGTCCCCTTTCACAGGAAGTTCCCTGTTCCGCAGCCAGAAAAAGAAGGGTGCTGGCCATGCGCCTGGAGGTATCCATAAGAGCCAGGTCGTTGATTTGTTTTTGCGCCATCCTCAGACGCCTGGACATTATTTTAAGAATCCCCAGGGCAATGCCGGGATTGTCCATGGTTATCCTTTCCATTTCCAGGTTCTTAATCAAGCCTATCCTTGAATCCTCCACAGCCTCAGCCGTGGCCGGGTAGTCGCCTCCGTCAAACAATACCACCTCAGCGAACATTTCCCCCGGGTGGATAAAATGCAGTATCTGCTCCCGACCATCATCGGACTGCTTGGAAATCTTTACCCGGCCTTCCCGCAAAAAATAAACGGCCTCGCCAGGCTCACCCTCCACAAAAATGATCCTGCCTTTCTGATAATTCCTTTCCATAATAAGCCTGTCAACCTCGGACAACTGCTGATCATCCAGGTAACAAAACAGCTTTATCTTCTTTAGATATTCAATGTAATCGGACACCTTGAACACCTGCCCCGACAATATTACATAAACACAACCGAACGAAAAAAAATTCCGGCTGGCTTTTCATGAGGACTTCCTCACCCTGAGTTCCATCCCCAGGCCTTGTGCAATTTCCCGGCACTTAACGGTATCCACTCCAGGCCAGTCCACCACCGATAAAACCACATCCGGAATTATTCCATCGCAGCTTTTGGAGAAATTCAAAACGGCCTGGTAAGTTCCGGCACCGAAGGCCGGCCTGCAGATTTCCCTGTATTTGACACTGTCCTGGGCATTTAAGCTGATATTAATCCTGTCCACCAGTCCCTTCAGCTTTTGCGCATTGCCCGGCCCGTGGATGAGATCGGCATGGCCATTGGTATTTATCCTGATTATTTTTCCATACTCCCTTTTAATACCACCGGCCACCTCAATTACCAGGTCCATTCTTAAAAGCGGCTCACCGTACCCGCAGAATATAATCTCACTGTAGGCGTCCATCTCCAGACCCCTCAGCGAAGCCATAACCTCTTCAGCGCTGGGCTCCTTCTGCAGCCACAGGTTATAGCCAACTCCATGTTCTGTTTTTCGTATGCAAAAGGCGCAGTTATTGGTGCACCGGTTGGTAATATTAAGGTATAACCTGTCCTCAATACTATAAGTTATAATAAAATCCCTCAAAAAAAATCTCCTCAACTATGTTGTTGCCACTCCTTAATAATAACATAAACCACCATGCGTAAACTAAAAAATTATCACTTTAATAAATGCGGTCATAATTGCCGTATATCCACATACATTTATGGTATAAAATCCCTGGAGGTGTATTCAATGAGTTTTAAAGCTCCTTCCGGATCCAATTCAGTTTTCAATTTCGTTTCTGTTTTCAGGGGACTTCTGACCGCACTGGCCGCCATGCTGATTGGTATTTTGTTTCTGGGCATAATATATTATTTTACCGGAATAACCGAGTCAACCATGCCCGTTACGGCCTCAATACTGCTTTTTATCGGGGTTTCCCTGGGGGGTTTCTACTCTTCCAGACATTCGGGCTCCAAGGGGCTTGTTCACGGCCTGGCCACAGGAATTGCAGTATTTATCCTGATCTGGCTTCTAATGGGTATTTTTCTTCCCACCGGGGCAGCCTTCTTTCCTTTGCTGCAGAAGCTGCTTATTTGCCTGGTGGGGGGTTCCCTGGGCGGTATCTTCGGGGTGGGATTTTAGAACCAGAATTCAGGAGTCAGAAGCCAGAAGCCAGAATTAGCTGGCGTGACCCTCATCTGGATTCCGCCGTCTATGCATCGGGGACATTCCTCTGACCCCCGGAGGCAGTCACACTAGAGAGGTGTGTCCCCTTTCCTTAGACGGCACCGCCGACAAGACGGTTTTTTAGAATTCCGGGGGAAGCTCTTTTAGCTGTGACAGTGTAAATACCGGCCCGTCAAGACACACGAATTTGGACCCTATATTACACCTGCCGCACTTACCTATCCCGCATTTCATCTTCATTTCCAGGGTGGTGATGATTTGACCATCCTGAAAGCCCATTTTGTTCAAAGCCTGCAGTACAAATTTTATCATAATGGGCGGACCGCAGGTGATGGCGTATTTATTTAGAGGTGAAGGCTTTACTTCTTCCAGGTAGGAGGGCACAAACCCCACGTGGCCCTGCCAGGCCATGTCCGCCCGGTCAATGGTCACATAAACATCGGTATTGTCATATTTAGGCCAGTTGTCCAGAATATCGTATTTGAAGCAAAGATCGTCCACCGACCTGGCCCCGTAGATTATTTCCACCTTACCGAATTCTTTGCGGTTTTCTCCGGCCAGAACAAAATCTATCAGGGATCTCAGGGGAGCAAGGCCAATACCTCCGCCTACGAAAAGAAGATCCCTCCCCTTCATAATCTCATAAGGGAAATGGTTACCGTAAGGCCCTCTCACCCCCACCCTGGATCCCGGCCCCAGATCATGAAGGGCGGCGGTTAGCTGACCCACTTTTTTCACACTGAATTCCAGTATGCCTTTCCTGGTGGGAGAGGAAGTTATGGAAATGGTGGCTTCTCCCACTCCAAATATAGAAATCTGGGCCACCTGACCCGGCTGCTGTTTAAAACTTTCCATTACCTCAGGGTCGTCAAATACCATTTGAAAGGATTTAACATCAACTGTTTCATCTATTACTTCCTTTATTGTAGCCGGGTAGGGTAGATAAGGGTTATCACACTTACAGTTGCCCATTTCTGCTCACCTCCCCCAAATCACTTATTATCCGGCGAATATCTATATTAACCGGGCAGGACTTGACGCATCTGCCACAGCCCACGCAGCCGGCCAGACCGTAACGGTCGATATGGTACTTGAGCTTGTGCATGAAACGGTTGCGCACCCGCTCCTTTTTGGAAGGCCTGGGGTTATGCCCTCCGGCCATCATTGTAAAGTGCGTAAACATGCAGGAGTCCCAACTCCTGTATCTCTCGCCGTCACACCCTCCTTTGGAGGAGTCATATATATCAAAGCAGTGGCAGGTGGGGCAAACATAGGTGCATATACCACAGCCCAGGCATTTTTCAAACACCTGATTCCAGTATTCCAGTTCAAAATTCCCGTCCAGCAGTTCCTTAATACCGGTTAAATCCAGCTTTTTCACAGTAAGCCGGGTTTCACCGGCAATCCTTGGTGAATCTCCGGCTTTCTCAAAAAGGTCTTTATAGGATGCCACAATTTCCTGACCCTTGTCAGTTAAAACATCAGCATCGAAACCTTTGCCCGAAGGGGTCAGCATTATATCCGATCCCTCCCCGTCGTCCGGGCCGAAGCCGAAGGTGGCGCAAAAGCATCCGGGGGACGGGTTGGAGCAGGCAAGTCCTATGATTGCAGAGTTTTCCCTCTTGTTTATATAGTAGGGGTCTTTATACGCGCCCGCAAAAACAGGGTCCAGAGATAAAATACTTTTTAAATCACATGGATGAACCCCGAAAAGAACCCTTTTGTCCGATCCGCACATATCCTCCAGAGCCATTCCTTCCTGTCCATAGGAAAATTTAAACAGCCTTTCGGTTTGCGGAAAGAAAAAAGACTTGGGAGGCAATGTGGAGTTCTGATATTCCAGAAGCACCTGACCGGCATCGGCCACCGGCCCGAACATTATTATACCCTCTGGATCCTTTACCGGCGCCACCAAATTAAGGTTCCGGGCCAGCCGGTCCAGTAGTTTCTTTAAACTGTCCCTGCTGATGAATAACTTTTCCAAGGCTGGCACCTCCTACATGAATTCTTCAGGGTCATCGGCGCTGAACTGTCCCAATACCCTTTCACCATCCGGGGTAAGTCCCGGAGTGGCGGTATTAAATAAATCCTTCAAATCCATCAATATTTTTCTGTTCAAAACCCTTAAGGGGATGCCTACCGGGCACACCCTCTCACATTCACCGCAGTCCACGCACCTGCCGGCCACATGAAAGGCCCGTATGAGATGGAAGGCGGTGTTTTCCGAAAGATTGCTGGATCTGGATACCCAGCCGGTGTTCACCTGGTCAAAAACACATTCCCTGCAACTGCAGGCGGTACAGGAGTTACGGCAGGCGTAACACCTGAGACACCGTGAAAACTGCCTGTCCCAGTAGGCGCTTTTCTGTTCCACTGTCATTTCTTCAATTTTACGGACATCATCAAACCCATCATCCTTAATGTCCGGCGTATCCGAGGGATCCCCCGCCATTACATCGTAAACCACCGGATTGTGGTTTTGGCAGGTGCTGCATTTTTCAGATCCGGCCCCGGCCATGGTAAAAGAATATTTCCCCGCCGCTGTTATTAAATCATAACCCTCACCGGAAATAACTGTTTCCTTTATTTCCTCCCCCGGATCAACGGCTCCCTCCACCCTGTCGGGGTCCAGTATGCCCCCGCAGGGAAGGCCGATTATATATACCTTCTCCCTGTCTATCTGCCTGTCCTGTATAAGCCTGTTCACCGCCCTGGAGTCACAGCCCTTTACGCATACCGCCGCCCTTCCCTCTTTGTTCCTTTGATCCAGGAGGTATTTCACAAGATTGTTGCCGCATAAAGGATTGTATACCAGTTGGCCGGCATCGGACGGCTTTCTTATAAAAACCGGAGTGGTCCGCAAAATCCCGGTGCCTCGGCCATAGCCGATAACCAGGTTAACCTGGCCGCTTTCCAGCAGATCCCGGGCGATCTCCCTCATCCTATGCTCCATCTTTTTATTCAATTCTCATCCCTCATTTTTGTATTTGGGCCCAGCGCCCTTGTATGATCGGTAATTTTTTGGGCCGTGGCCGCGAATTTGGCTCCCTCGGAACCGCTAATCCACCGGGCCGAAAGCCTTCCCGGTTCAAAGCCGACAAACTCCAAAAGCCTTTTGAACACCTGAAAACGCCTTCTGGTATAGTAATTGCCACTACCATAGTGACAGTCTCCAGGGTGTCACCCGCTGACCAGCACCGCATCGGCGCCCCTCTGAAAGGCCCTCAGTATGAACTGGGGGTTGACCCTGCTGGAACAGGGCACCCGTAATACTCTCAGGTTGGCGGGATAGCTCATCCGGCTAACTCCGGCCAGATCGGCCCCGGCATAACTGCACCAGTTGCAGCAGAACCCTATTATTTTAGGCTCCCAATTCTCGGTTACAGACATATGGCATCCACCTCCGCCAACAGTTGTTCGTTGGTAAATCCTTTCAGGTTTAGCGCGCCCGGTAAACAGGCCACGGTACAGCTTCCGCATCCCTGGCAGAGACCCATGTTGACCGATGCCACTGTACGCTCAACTGCTTTTCCGCCCACCCTTTCAGAAATACTCTTCTCCTCAATGGCCTTATATGGGCAGACAGCCTTACAGGCCAGACAACCTGAGCAGATTGACTCATTCACCTGTGAAATCATGGGGTCTGTGGCCAGCTCACTCTTGGATAGCAGGGCGCATACCTTTACCGCAGCCCCGCTGGCCTGGGCCACGGTATCCGGAATGTCCTTCGGCCCCTGGCAGGCCCCCGCCAGGAAAACCCCCGCGGTATTTGTCTCCATGGGCCGGAGTTTGGGGTGGGCCTCCTGGAAAAAGCCATCTTTATCGATGGAGAACCCAACCTTTTGAGCAATTTTATCAGATCCGGCGGCCGGTCCCATGGCGGTGGCCAGTACCACCAGGTCTGCCTCCACCTCCACAGGAACGCCCAGCAGTGTGTCCGCCCCTCTTACCATCAGTTTGCTGCCGGAGCGGTATATCTTGGATACCCGGCCCCTGATGTAATTGGCCCCTTCATGAAGGGTCCTCTGGTAAAACTCTTCATACGCCTTGCCGGGGGTGCGTACGTCCATGTAGAATATAAAAGCTCTGGAGTCAGGTATCTTTTCCAGCACCTGGTGGGCGTGCTTGGCCGTATACATACAGCAAGTACGGGAGCAATACTCCTTACCCTTGGTGATATCCCTGGAACCCACGCATTTTATGAAAACGACGTCCTTGGGCTCGGCTCCGTCCGACGGCCTGATAATTTTACCCTCGGTGGGCCCCGAGGCATTGCTCATCCGTTCAAACTGCAGCCCGGTTATCACATCAGGGAATCTTCCGTACCCGTATTCCCCGTACGCCTGCTGCCAGTTGAACAGGTCATAGCCGGTAGCCATGACGATGGCCCCCACCTTGACAGACAACAGCTCATCCTGCTGATCATAGTCCACCGCTCCCGCCTGGCATACCTTTTTACACACACCGCACTTCCCGCTGGTGAACCACCTGCAGTTTTCACGGTCTATCAAGGGCTTGTTGGGAACGGCCTGGGGGAAGGAAATGTAAATGGCCTTCCGGATCCCCATACCCAGGTTGTATTCACTGTTCACCCTGGTGGGGCATTTCTCCCAGCAAGTGCCACAGCCGGTACATATGGAATGGTCCACATACCTTGCTTTCTGCCTGATGGCAACCTCAAAATTTCCTATATAACCGCTGACTTCCTCCACCTCACTGTAGGTAAGGAGCTTAATGTTAGGATGCTGCACCGCAGCAACCATCTTTGGTGTGCTTATTCAGGCAGAGCAGTCAAGGGTGGGAAATGTCTTGTCCAGCATAGCCATCTTACCGCCGACAGTGCCTTCCCTTTCCACCAGCACCACCTCATACCCTGCCTCGGCCACATCCAGGGCCGCCTGCATACCGGCAATTCCTCCACCTATAACCAGCACCCTTTTCTTTACCGATATGGATGACTCATACAGCGGCTCAATCTTCCCGGCCTTGGCCACCGCCCTGCGGATCAGGTCAATGGCTTTCAGGGTGGCTTTTTCCTTATCATTCTGATGCACCCAGGAGCAGTGCTCTCTTATATTGGCTATTTCCAGCATATAGGGGTTCAGCCCGGCCCTCTGAATGGCCTTTCTGAATGTATTCTCATGCAGTCTGGGCGAGCACGCCGAAACCACAACCCTGTCCAGCTTGTGTTCTTTTATGGCGTTGATAATTTTTTCCTGGCCCGGCTCTGAACACATGTATTTATAATCTGTGGCATAGGCCACCCCGGGAAATTTAGAAACCTCTTCCAAAGCGGCGGGAATGTCTACCACTCCCCCGATATTGGAACCGCACCAGCAAATAAATACTCCGGTCCTCTTCATACACTCACTCTCCCCGATATATCCGTGATTGCCCTCATACTTCCCTATTGATTAACTTTTTTATATAGCCTTAAGCAGACTGGAGGTATCCACAAAATGGCTGTTCAGGTTCAGGCTTCCACCCTCGATGCCCAGCGCCAGTCCAACCAGTTGGGTAAAATAAAACACCGGCAGGTTGAAATCTGTTCCCAAGGTACTGTTTATTTTTCCCTGCCTTATATCCAGATTGAAGTGACACAGGGGGCAAGCCGTAACAAGACAGTTGGCCCCGGCTTCCACTGCTGATTTAATAATGTTATATGTCAGCCTGACTACCACATCCTCGTTACTGACCGCCAGCGAAGCACCGCAGCACTCGGTCTTAAAATCCCAGTCCACAGTCTGGGCCCCCACTGATTGCAGTACCCGGTCTATTTTGACGGGGTTCTCCGGGTCGTCGGCCTGGACTGCGGCAGGTCTAACCATCAGACAGCCGTAATAGGCGGCCGCCTTAATACCAGACAGAGGTTTTACCACCTTTTCCGAAATGGCATCCACACCAAGATCAAGTAATACATCCAGTATGGTTTTCACCTTAATCTTGCCAGTGAAAGGACGGCCTGTTATTTTATTCACCTTTTCACGTAAAAGGGGGTCTCTGGTCAATTCATGGCGCCCATGGGCCAATCTCTGATAGCAGGCGGCACAGGACGCAGTTACATCAAGACCGGTTTCTTCAGCCAACCCCAGATTTCTCCCCGACAGGGCGGCGGCCAGAAGGTCGTCGGTGCTGTGACCGGCGGTAGCCCCGCAGCAACTCCAGTCAGACACCTCCACCAGTTCGATGCCCAGACTTTTACATACAATCCTGGTGGACGTATCGTATTCCTTTGCGCTCCCGTGATAAGAGCATCCGGGATAGTACGAATATCTCATAACTCTCCCCCCCTCTCCTTAACCGCAGCGGTGAATATGCTGTCTATCTCTTTTTTATTCTTGATTCTCTCGGGTAAAAGCCTGAGCTTACCCTTAATAAACATGTGCATGCCGGTGGTTGCCTCCCGCAGCAGGTGAAGGCTTTTTATATTAAATGCCGCCATGGTGCCGGCCTCGAACATACGTCCGTTTCTTCTCACCGACCTTAGAAAGGCGCTGTTAAAAATGGAAACATCCTTTCCCCGGCCCGGAGCCGGAATACCCTCTTTGCCGGCCATTATTCTCAATACTTCCATTACCCTGGCCACATCCACACCCTCGGGACACCTGGCCGTACAGGTAGAGCATGATGCGCATATCCATATGGACTGACATCTTAGAACCTCGTTTTTTAAACCTGCCTGGGCCATTCTTAGCACCTTGTTGGGCGCCACATCCATGGCAAAGGACACCGGACAGCCGGCTGTGCATTTCCCGCACTGATAACACTGGCTTAATGGTTGTCCACTCAGTTTGCCTACCAGTGCCTTGAATTCTCCGTTTTGCCTCAGGCTTTCAGTCAGATTGTATGAACTCATGTAATCCCCTCTCCATTCATGGCGTCTCTAATATTTTACAAACTTTTTCGCTGCATTTCAATATATTTCTCTAAGCAGAACATTATTTCTTTTTATTAGCAGAATAATTTTTTCTTAGTATTTATGAAAAAAGCAAAAAAAAATAAACAGGACAGGTTCTGCTAAAAACCTGTCCCGAGTCATTATTTCCAAACCTTTAATAGTAAATTTCTTATAAAAGACGGTATTCTTACGAAATATACCCGCAAGATTCACTCACCCCTTATTCATTTGATCCTTATATATTATTCAGGCAGGGGTGAAATTGTGACAGCGTATTTTTTTATTGAAATATTTTTTCTCATATTTTAAAACTTGGGGAGTTTTATACTGCTGACCATAAGTCCCGCTAATAAAAAAATTAGTAGGGCGGAAACAAAAACAGGGGCGCTGCCCGCCGTCAGAATAATTATTGCCACCAGCGACCCGGCAATGGTTATGGGAATCCCCAGAAAATACCCCGATACGTTCATAATGTTGAACCTTGCCAGTCGCAGTGCCCCGCAAAGAACAAACAGAATTATAATAAGAAGGCCCGCTATACCCATATCGCTAAGTTTCCAGAGGTACGCCGTCAGGGCCGGAGCCACGCCGAAAGAAACCAGGTCGGCCAGGGAATCCAGTTCCTTTCCAAAATCCGAGCTCGTGCCCATCTTTCGGGCCAACTTTCCGTCAAAACGGTCCAGGAACGCAGCAATAAGAATCATTATGGAAGCGATGACAAATTTACCTTCAATGGCGTAGGCCAGTGCTATCATTCCAATTACAAGATTGGCTCCGGTTATAACGTTAGGTAATACCTCAATTCTCATCAGGCAGCCTCCCGATAATAGATTCACCGCCTTTTACACTGTCACCGGGCCCCACCAGAACCTCGACGCCTTCGGGCAAATATATTTCGGTACAACTGCCAAATTTAATCATACCGAACAATTGGCCCTGCCCCATCCAGTCACCGGCTTTTGCGTAACACACAATTCTTCTGGCTATAAACCCGGTAATCTGACAAACCAGTATTTTGAATCCCGATGATTCTATTCCTATATAATTTCTCTCATTTATATCTGAAGCATGACTCTTAAAAGCCGGTAAAAATTTCCCCGGAACGTATTCTGCGTACTTAACCTGTCCTCCCACCGGCGACCTGTTGACATGCACGTTTAAAATCGAAAGAAAAATGCTTACCCTGACCGAGGCAGTTCCTAAAAACTTATCCTCCCGGACACTGCTGACAGACATAACCACCCCATCGGCCGGAGAGAGTATGGCCTTGTAGTCAGAAGGAATTTTCCGCCTGGGATTTCTAAAAAAATATGCCGTAAAAATCAGTAAGGCACCGGTTAAGGCGCTGGCAGGCCTGTATGAAGACCAGTAAAACATGCCTGTTATTGTTGCCAGCACAAGCAGGTACGTCCATCCAGGCCTTGCAATAGGAAATGTGTCTCTGGTCATATAACGCCCCCTCTTTTATTACGCAATATATTGTAACATTTTTATTCACTAATTAGAAGTATGGATTGTTAAATAACTATACTGCTACAAGTCTCCCCGGCCAGTTGAACTATTCATCCAATGTTGGATTTTATTGGCAACACCTCTGGTGTCCCCTCTAAAATGTCCCTCCACCGGAAGGGAGTTGAGGAATTGCTTGCCATAGCCCTTTTCAATAATCCTTCTGTCCAGGACCACCACTACACCCCTGTCGCTTTCTGATCTGATGAGCCTGCCAAAACCCTGTTTAAACCTGATTACCGCCAGCGGTAAATAGTATTCATAAAATGAACTGCGGCCATTCTGCTCCAGATCCTCCACCCTGGCCTCGATCACCGGCGACGAGGGTGATGGGAAGGGAAGTTTGACAATAATTACACTGGTGAGGGCTTCACCGGGGATGTCTATGCCTTCCCAGAAACTGGCCGAGCCCATAAGAACGGCTCTTTCGGTTCTCATGAATTCCTCCACCAGCCGGGACCTGTTGCCGTCCATATTATGACCCAGCACCGCTATATCCTTATCCTCCATGGAAGCCTTAACAATTCCGTAAACCTCCCTTAAAACCCTGTGGGAGGTAAACAGAACCAGTGTTTTTCCGCCAACCGCCAGTATTAATTCCTCCAGTGACGAGCTTATCCTTTTGGCATAGAGCCTGTCGGCCCCGGCTCCCTGCAGGGGCAAGTCGTTAACCACACACAAAAGGGACTGGCTTTCATAAAGGAAAGGTGATTCTATATTTTTTTTCACTACCTTTGCCACTGATACCCGGTCTATTCCCACCCTTTCGGCGAAAAAATCAAAACTGCCGTTGGTTGTAAGGGTGGCCGAGGTCATAATCACCGATTCCTTGCCTGAAAAAAGACTGTCGTACAGCAGTTCACCCACCCTGACCGGAGAAGAGCTCATGGAAAGTGAATACCAATCGCCCTGACCATATACCGATATCCAATAGACAAAAGAATCATTGCTGCACCTGAAAACAAACTGGAGGTTATCCAGCAATTCCTCGCCTTTTCCCGTTAAAGTTAAAAAATCCTTTAACCTGTCTCCCCAGGAGTCATTTTCCAACTCCCATGCCTGCATCAAAACTGTAATTTTCCTGAAACCGCTTATTACTGTCTTTATCCTGTAAATAAGATTTTCAAATTCACCCCAGGGCAGTCCCGGGGTATCCCCGCAAAAATAATCATTCTTAATCCTGAAAGTATGGTGTTCCCCTTCATTCAAGGGAACTTGCCGGTATATATAGCTTTTAAGCAGTGAGAAGAATTCCTCGGAAGTCATTCGCAAACCGTTTATTTCTTCCCTCAGGGAGATCAGGCTGTGCATCCACCGTTCAGAATCTGTGGGCGGAATGACCTCCCAGCTTTTTAACACTATTCTGGCGGCGCTTTGAAGCCAGCGCCTTATATCACTCCTGGACACCTGTCTGCCCAGTTGTTCAGTGGCCGCGTCCTCCAGATGGTGGGCCTCATCTATAATGAGAGGGCCGTAAGACGGAAGCACCATGTTTCCGGTTTTTATATCGGAAAAAAGAAGGGCATGATTGGTTATTACCAGCCCTGAAGATTCCGCCTCACGTCTGGCCCGCACCACAAAACACGAACCTGAGAAGTGCCGGCACCTGAATCCCATGCAGTTTTCACTTTCGGCACAAATATTCTGCCAGGCTTCCTCCTCCTGATGGTTAAGGTTCAGTTCGACCTTATCCCCGCTCTTTGTTTCATTTACCCATACCAGCACCCTAGCGTAAAACCGGGCCTCCTGATCCGACCACAACCCCTCCGACAAAGCCGAGTCCCACCGCCTTCGGCAAAGATAGTTGGATCGGCCCTTTGCCAGTACAGTCTTGACATTTACCCCCAGGCACCTCATCAACTGGGGTATGTCTTTAAACCACAACTGGTCCTGAAGATTTATGGTCCTTGTGGAGATGACCACCCTTGGTCCTCCCCCTGCCACCCAAAGCAGGGAAGGCAACAGGTAGGAAATTGACTTTCCCGTTCCGGTGCCTGCCTCCACCAATAAGAACTTTTTTTCATTAAAGGCCCTGGCCACCTCACAGGCCATTTCTTCCTGCTGGGGCCTGTATTCATATGAGGGTAAGTTTCTGGAGAGGGCGCCGTCTAATGAAGTAAACCTTCTAACTTCCTCCGGGGCCACATACCCCCACGGTTCGGAGTTCTCATAAATACTGCTCTGATCCTGATTGTAGTTTTCCCTGACCCGATGAAGAAAATGATTGCCCAACGATATTCCGGCATATCCGGAAAGCAAACCACCCCAGGGGGATCCGGCTTTTTTCAAAAGAGACTCAAGATACACAATCAAGTGCCCGTCCAGCCCGCAAACAGAGTTTGACAGGTATTCAAAAAGCTTTATAACAGCCATTGCATCTTCCATGGCGCGGTGTATTGCTTCGGTTCTTAATCCCGCCGCCTTGCATAACTGCATCAGCCTGTAGCTTTTTGCCGAGGGCATCATTATTCTTGACAATTCAAGGGTATCATAAATGGGATTATTAATTGGCCTCCCCAGTGCAGACTCTATAAAACCAACGTCAAAGCCCGCATTGTGGCCCAGTAAATTCTCACCTTCGATGAAAGCTGCAATATGCCCCCTTATGCTGTCTATCCAGGGAGCGCCCTCCAACATACGTTCTTCAATCCCGGTCAGCTTTTGGACAAAAAAAGGCAGCTTTACGGCGGGCATGACCAGGGTATGAAAGGTGTCAATTATTTCCCTCCCACTGACCTTGACCAAACCCACTTCTATTATTGAATCCAATCCCGGATTAAGTCCGGTGGTCTCAAGATCGACAGCTACATAGCGGTCTAACAAGCAGATGTCACTCCCGTACTACTTTTCCACCCGAATATATTCTTTTTCCCAATGATATTTCCTTTATTATTTTTTATTTCAGATTGAATCTCCTTCAGAACCCGAGGCAATTTTAAACTGTTCCTGGGCTTCGTCTTTATTTAGGGCCGCTTCCTTTTTTAATTTTTCATCAACCAGATTTTTTACCAGGGTACTTACAGGCAGAAGAAGCATGGACAAATCAGCCTGGGTTTTGGCGGTCCGTACTTTATCCGGAGAAACGACATTCCCCTCCGGGTCTTTATTTAATGCTGTTCCCACGTTGTCTATGATAACCTGAATGCCAATGGCCACTGCGGATACCACCTGACCGAAAACTTTTACACCCTGGACTACCCTTTCAATTGTTCCTTCGGATACTCCTTTAGCCCCTTCACCTTCGTGAAAACTGGCAATTCTCTCCAAACTCTGGTTCAGCAAATCAATCCTTTTATAGAATTCCGATTCCAGGTTTCTGCCGGACTCCATCCTGGAAAGCGCCTGGGAAAGACTTTCAAGTGACGACATGATCCTTTCAATCCTGTCATTCTCAGCGGCCTGCCGCTCATGAATCCTCTCCATTTTATGGATCATTTTTTCCACAGTTAAGCTGAGGTTTTCTCCAGAAGGCTCACTCATCCACTGTCCCACCCCTCATACCATGACTTACTTATTTTTATTTTTTGCCTTATATGATTAGACCATTTTTTGACGGAAAGTCGCAAAAATAAGCTTTCAATCATAGTGTAGAATAAAAAACAGGAGGCGTGGAGTTTGGATAAATTACCCATTGATTTAGGTGCGCTGCCGGAGCCCCTGAAAAGCATGGCACAAAACCTTGATCCCCAAATGATTGAAAAATTTGTGACCATGTACGATCCGGCCACCCTATCATTAATGATGAATTCAATGCTTTCTATGCTTAAGGATTCCCTGCCGGCCGATCAAACAGATACCCTGAAGGAAATGATGGAGAATATATTGAAGCTGATGCCCCGGAAATAAGAAAAAAGGGCTGCAATTTAATTGCGGCCCCCTTTTTTTAACTGTTATCCTGATCTGTGCCGTTGCTGGCCGGAACTGCCCTTACTACTTGCACCAATGTATTGTCGTCCTTTGACAGGGGCTGCCCGGCAGGTTTGGGATCGGAGGATTTGGGTGCGTCGGAAGTGGCCGGCTGCTGCGACTGCTGCTGTTGCTGCTGCTTTGCTGCCAGAGAGTTTAAAATGACATTGACAGGTTTCAATAATGCTGCCAGATCCAGGCCCTTCGACTCTCCTCCCGGAGAATGGCCCCTGGAACCTGCAGACTGATTTTTTATTACATTGGAAACGGTATCCATCATAACCATCAGGCTGCCTGCCACAATTTCAATTACCTGCCCTGTGGCCTTTGCCCCGTTAAGAAACCCTGTAATGAGATGGGTCGCGCTCTTGATCCCGTCAGTGCCCCTTTCAACCCCAGTACCCTTTTCCAGTTGATCATAAATACGGGATATCTTTTTGGCCATCAGATTTTCCCGCCTTCTTTGAAATTCCAGGCGCGCCATGGCCTCGTTCAGCTTATCCATGGAGGACAGAGCACGTTTTGATCTTTCAAACTCCTCATTTTTTTCCCGATTAATCCTCTCTATCTTTTCAACCAGACCCTCCAGCAAATCGCCAACCTGCCCGTCCGTCTCAAACTTCATTTCTGCCCACTTCCTTTGATTTTTTATCTTTGCGGGCACTCGGGTGTTTAAAGGGCTACACAAAAGGTGTAGCCCTTTTTAACCTAAAGAACATCTTTGCTAAATGCAGCCAGTGCAGCAGCAGAGCACCAACCCGAAAAATATTATGGCGCCTGCCGTACAGGGAGTTGCGATGCCACAGAGCAGGAGGGCAATAGCAATCCAGAAAAGAACTAAACAAATCAAAAAATTAAATCTGCCAGGAACTAAATGCTCCTTTAATGCAGTCAGGGCGTCACTCACGTGAACTGCCTCCTTTCAAATTACAATTTTTCTTGAACGCATCGGACGTTCTAATTTAAAATATGAAAGGGTACTGCTAATTGTTACAGAATGAATATAATTGTTAGTTAAAACAGATATAAAGCATAATTGCAAAAAGGAGCTAACTACATTGACTTCAGGACACCTCTGCAGCTATGAAGAAACTGAAAAAGCCTGTGATATTATCGAAAATCTGTTCGGGCAGGACTTTTTCAAAAAGGGGGTTGAAATAATTAAGGACAGCGACCCGTCGGGATCAGGCATGGGTAGGCAGTACAGCAAAAACAGCGCATCCAGATTGCTTCTTGCGTGGTATAAGGCCAGGGAGGAACTGACCTACTCATCCATACAGGGTTTTTTCCGCCCTGGAATATATTCGGCAGTTATAGGCTCATTAGGAAAAGATCTATTTAACCTGAGGGGTATTCCGGGGATTGAAACAACAGCCGCAGGTCTTTTGGACGATTGCAGCTTTGAACGAACAGTATTTATTCTTTCGGTAGCCTCAGGGTTCAAGCACATTTCAGATCAAGTGTTTTTTTCCCATGATCTGACAGGTCATTTCGCCACCGGAGGCGATTACACTATACACTGTATTTCACCGTATACTTCCGGACCTTTAAAAGAAAATTTCTCACCGCAAGATGTTTACCGGGAAATCATTGAATCTGTTGCAAATGGGAACAATTACGACGGTAAAAAAATACTTTATTATAACATTACCGACCCCGGCTGCTCTCTTCAGTCGGTCGGCGGAATAATTCATAATCATCCGACCCTTATTCTTATTAAACATGATATAATGGCCATTATTCTGTGTAAAATAGAGTTTTCTTTAACCACCGGTGGAATATGCCGGAAAATTTCAGCATATCCCATTATTAACAACGAAACCTCCGGCAATGAATCTGCCGAAGGTCTCAATATCTATGTTCCCTAACACTTTTTCAAATAGTGTCCTTTTCTTCACAATGACATACATGTTCCGTTATTACAGGTCTTACAGCCAATGCCGCCCTTTCACCAAGGTTCCCGTGCCCGGGGTATAGTATTCTCAGCGCCGTAGCCAATCCATATACCTGGCCATGCAGATAGGATCTGTACCCGGGAGAGTCCAACCGGTCAGACTTTTGCAGTTTTTCCAGGGCGCCGATCAGTATATTCAGTAATTCCTCTCCATTTTCAGGACCACTGTCTTTTTCCAGCTCTGTCACCCCCGTTATATTAAATTTTTTAAACTTTTTCCCCACTATTATCCAGCAAGCCCGAATTTCTAAGAATATACCCCAGTATTTCATCAGCAGCGGTAAATGGGTCGGTCTTCTTGTCGGTCACCTTGTCCAGTATATCACGGACATGTCCCTGATAATTCAGTTGATGGTTGACTATTCTCTGCCAGCGGTAGTCCACTATTTCAAGTGTTTCCTTCCGGGCCATTTCGTCCCTGTATACTTCCATGTTTCCACTGTCATTGAGATAAGCCCTGTGTTTTTCCAGCACTTCCATAAGTTCATCCATTCCCCGGTCATCCAGGGTGGAAACCTTAACCACCGGGGGACGCCACTCAGTGATTTCCTTTGACAGATCAAGCATCTGGCTTATTTCCGAAACCACTCTGTCCGCCCCTGGCAGGTCACACTTGTTAACAGCAAAAACATCTGCTATTTCCATTATCCCGGCCTTTATTGTCTGAATGGAGTCTCCCGCTCCGGGTGTTAAAACAACCATTGTGGTATCGGCAACATTCATAATATCCAACTCGGCCTGCCCCACCCCCACTGTTTCCACGATAACCCACCGGTATCCAAAGGCGTCCAGCACCTTTACAACTTCTTTGGTGGATCTGGCCAAGCCTCCCAGGCTTCCCCTGGTACCCATGCTTCTTATGTATACACCTTTATCCAACGCATGGTCCTGCATTCTTATACGATCTCCCAAAAGCGCCCCTCCGGTAAACGGACTGGTGGGATCGACAGCAATGATACCAACGGTATCGCCCTTCTTTCTAAGGAAGGCGGTGATACGGTCCACCAGGGAGCTCTTGCCCGCTCCCGGCGATCCGGTAATGCCCAGAACAAAGGCATTACCCGTTTTTCCATATAGTCTTTTCAAAATCTCATCTTTTTCATCATCTTCATTTTCTATCTTTGAAATAAGCCTTGCCAGGGCCCTTATATTTCCTTTGGTAAAATTATCAATTAAATCGTTAATAGCGTCTGACAAATTAACACCACCCTTCCAAGCTGTTTAACTGGTTTTTATTTCGTCATAATATTAACCTTTTCCTTTGTTATAAAAATTAAAAAAGCCCCAATTTTTATTGCTTTACCGTGACCGACGGATTGACCAAACTATAATTATAATTTTCAAAATAGCCGCTCAATGGTTTTACCTCTGGCCTTAACGGCTTTTTGGATATCCTTAACGGTTATTCAGCCTTTCGGAGTGACCCTTCCCGCCGCCAATATCCAGAATCCAACAGCCGTCAGACCGAAATACTGTTAATATATCCATTGGAACAAAAAAACCAACCACTTGCGGATAATTGCTTTCTTAAAGTATTTATATTAATTATAATTACCGTAACAGGCTGACAACAACCTAATCTCCTCTCCCTTTCTCCGCTGTATCATTAGATACAGCTATTTTTTTAATATTACAAAACTTTTATATATTTAAACTATTTTAGATGGTTTATATTGCCAGGGCGGCCCTGCTATTTTGGAGGTTGGAGACCGGAGGTCAGAGGTTGAAAAATTTGTAGGCACGGTCGCCAAGAGACAGTAGCATCCTCCGATACATTCCGCACGACCTCAAACCACTCCCCCTCACTGCATGTCGCTTGAGAGTCGCTATATACGCAAACTGTCATGACCATTCTGTCTCCTGTCTCCTGTCTTCTGGATTCCCAAACGCCCGTCAGGGCGTTTTTTTATTCACCTTAAACCTTCCAGATACTTTTCAGCCGAAACAGCTGCAATAGCTCCATCAGCCACTGCTGTAACCACCTGACGCAGTAATTTTTTGCGCACGTCCCCGGCCGCAAATAGTCCGGGCGTGGTTGTGCGCATTTGATCATCGGTTATTATGTAGCCCGTTTGATCGAGATCCACCATTCCCTTGACCAGTTCGGTGCTGGGGTTGTGCCCCACGTAAACAAATACCCCGTCCACACTTATTTCCGAAACGGCATCGGACCGGACATCCCTAACTGCCACCCCGGAAACGGTGTCTTCCCCTATTATTTCCACAGGAACCCCATGCCAGAAAAACTCTATTTTATCATTATTCAATGCTTTTTGCTGCAGATATTTGGTAGCCCTCAATTCTCCCCGGCGGTGAACTATAATTACCTTTTCAACAAATTTTGTTAGAAAAAGAGCCTCCTCCACGGCCGAATCCCCACCTCCGATAACAGCAACCTTCTTTCCTCTGAAAAGGGCCCCATCGCAAGTTGCACAGTAGGAAACGCCCCTTCCATGAAAGACCTTCTCCCCTTTTACCTGAAGCATACGGGGCTTGGCCCCGGTAGAAATGATCACGGCCCCGGCCCTGAATTCCCCATCGTCGGTTTTAAGCACAAAATAGTTGTCTTGCTTTACTATCTCCTCCACACCTGAGAAAGCCACCTCCAGCCCAAACCTCCTGGCCTGGGCCTCCATGTCCATGGAAAGTTCCGGCCCGCCGACGCCTTCCTTAAATCCTGGATAATTTTCAATAATCTCAGTGCTGGCAGCCAATCCGCCGGGCATTCCCATTTCAAAAAGAGTTGTTTTCAGATCGGCTCTGGCGGCGTAGATTCCTGCTGTCAGTCCTGCAGGGCCGCCCCCGATGATAACCAAATCCCTTATCAGCATCGAAAGTCACCTCGCCATTTCTCGAAAAACTTTTTTTCCGGTTTATATTAACCTATGTCCCCCAAGCAGTCAAGCTGCCCCGGGACAAATGGAGAGTTTTTGTTGATAACAAGAGAGGCGCCCTAATAAAGGGCGCCCCATCATAGGCCGGGGAATTCAGATAGTCTCCATCTCACTCCAAGAATGACCTGGCTTACATCAGACATACCGTTTTTTAAATTGACAGGTTAAGGATTTTTGCGCAAACTCATTCTGAACCATACAAAAAGTGTGTTTTTCCCACCCCCCGACCTATTTTAATATATCTATATTTCAATTTATATGATATTTTGCCTGGTAATTTATAGCTATCAGCCATTTATTTAAGCAGGGTATCCTTGCGCAGCTCCCTGCAGCCGCAGTTGTGATCGGTGCGCAGCTTGCCAAAGGCCTCTATGACTATGGAGGCCACCTTGCTTGAAAGTCCGTAAAAAATATCTTTTAACTCAGCATGATCCCAGTCTCTGATTACCCCTTCGGCATAGTTAACCACTATATCAACCCTGCCGTAGCATGCCCCTATTTCTCTGGCCAGGTAGACCTCGGGGCACATGCTCTGCCCTACAATGTCGGCGCCGGTCCGGTCCAGCATAACCACCTCTGCCCTGCTTTCGAAATGCCTTCCGTCGGTAACAGCATATACACCACGGTCAAAAACCCTGCCCCCGTATATACTTTCTGAAACCCCGGTCAGCGCCCCCACAATATCCGGGCAAACGGCCCGCCTCATTACCAACAGGTACGGCTGTCCCAGGTTGACATCCTTTCGCATGGAAAGATCAATGTAGTCCGAAGGAATAATCAGATCCCTGGGCTTGAGGAGGTGATTGACCGACCCGACCCCGCCTTCGGCGATAATTTTTTCAATACCAGCCTCCCTGAATACCCAAAAAAGCTGTTGGGATGCCGCTCCCCTGGACACTCCCGGTCTCCAGCCGTGCATCTTCACGGTGGCCACGCTTTTATCACCCAGACGGAAAAATTTCATGGGAGGGCTATCCCCATAGGGAGTTTTAAAAACAGTTCCACGGTTTATAACCTCAATATCACTGCGGTTTAAATCATCGGGGAAATTTATGCTGTATGTTCCGGAACCACCTATAACAGCGTATTGGGCTGCGGGTATCTTTGCAGTCATTCTACTTCTCCTCTTTATGGTTTTTATACACTTTATCAGGGCCTGCGGGCCACGTAGAAATGTCGCCTGCTTCCCCGGTGCGGCGGATGGAATGAAAAGGCGTCATAAACCGCCAAGGGCATAAAGCCGGCCTCCTCCAGAAGGCTTTCAACTTCATGGGGGCTATAGCCTCTCTCCTGGTGGGTTTCTGTGAATTTGCGGTATACTTCACCCTCCCTGACAAAACAGGTAAGGTTTACAGTCCACAAAGAACTTTCGGTATCGTGAGCGGTGCGGTAGATAATGGTCATCCCGTCTTCATCTATTACCTCGGCGCTGCCGTCAACCTCTCCTATCCAGATTACCGCATTCATGTCAAAAACAAACATTCCGCCGCTGCATATATTTTTAAAACTATTATTAAAGACCTTTTTCAGCCGGCCCGGGTCATCAATATAATTTAATCCGTCATGAAAGCAGGTAACCAGTTCCACCGGCTGATCAAGTAGGAAATCAGTTATATCACCCACATGATATAGAATCTCCACCTCCATGGCAAAAGCCTTTTCCCTGGCAACCGCAATCATTTCGGGGGAAATATCCACTCCCTGGGAGCGGTAACCTCTCTTGGCAAAGGGAATCAGCGTGTTGCCTGTGCCGCAGGCCAGATCCAGAACGCTTCCGGCCTTGAACCCAAAGTGGTTTAGCAACGATTCCACATAATCGATCCAATCCCCGAAGTCAACCCCGGCCACCAGGTGATCGTACACGGCGGCAAGCCCCCGGTAACTGTTCAAAGCCTTTTCCCCCTCCGGCATTTATGTAAAAACCCCGGATGCACCGGGGTTTTAAGGATTTACTTTACGGGCTTCTTCAGGGCGCTTATTATGTCTTCCAGCACCAATTTGATTTCCTGGTCTCCGTTAATATCCAGCAGCAGTCCTTTTTCCTTGTAATAATCTATTAGGGGCTGGGTTTTTTCTTCGTATGCCCTTAATCTGGTGCCCACCGACTCCTCGTTGTCGTCGGTCCTCTGGTACAGCTCCCCTTGGCAGGAGTTGCACTTGCCCTCGGTTTGAGGCGGATTAAATATTACGTGATATGAAGCTCCGCAACCCTTGCAAACCCTGCGGCCGGTTAGCCGGGCCATCAGTTTTTCCAGTGGCACCACAATGTTTACTACGCCGTCCAGCTTGATTGCCAGGGAGTCCAGGGTTGCGTCCAAAGCCCTGGCCTGCTCCACCGTGCGGGGAAAGCCGTCCAGCAGGAACCCGGCTTTGGCATCAGGCTGGGAAAGTCTTTCCCCCACCATGCCGATAACCACTTCATCCGGAACAAGGGCGCCCTTGTCCATGTATTCCTTGGCTTTTTTACCCATTTCGGTGCCTTCTTTTATGGCGTTGCGGAACATGTCTCCCGTGGATATATGGGTTATGTTCAGTTCCTTGACCAGAACTTCCGCCTGGGTTCCTTTACCGGCGCCGGGCGGCCCCATGATAAGTAAATTCAAACCAATCCCTCCCCATACTTATGTATCTGAGTATAAATTATACCATGCATGTCCCTTGGCAGGAAATATAAAAAGTCCCACTTAATTTCGGATTTTTTAACCGAAGTCAAGTGGGACTTTTTCATTTTACCTGGTCGGGATGACACGACTTGAACGTGCGGCCTCACGGTCCCGAACCGTGCGCTCTACCAAACTGAGCTACATCCCGCTGTCTTATGCAAATTGGCAAATTTCATTATGCATTAAATAGAATTGAAAGTCAAGTACATAAAAAAGGTTTTGAGGCCCTCTTATCTTATGGCTGTAATAAACCAGATAATCATTCCGGCCTGAACCACCAGCTTGAAGGCCATACCCCCTATCATTCCTATTATGGTGCCTACTCCCGACCTGAGAGCGGCGGACAGAGGCTTTTGAGCAATAATTTCTCCGGCCACAGCCCCCAGGAAGGGGCCGAAAATAATTCCCAGTGGACCCAGTGTGAATATTCCCAGTACAACACCGGCTATGCCGCCCAGCACCGCCGCCCGGGAGCCGCCATACCTCCTTACTCCCCATGCGTTTGCCGCATAGTCTATAAAGAATACCAGTCCCACAGCCAGGGCCTGACCTATGAAAAATACGACCGTTAAATTGCTAAAGCCGGTGAAAATACCGTATAACAACATCCCCAGCCAAATTAGCGGGGCCCCTGGAATTCCAGGCAAAATTGTGCCGGCTAGGCCGGCGGCGAAAAACAGAAAGGCGATTATCAATCCTAAAACGGTCATTTTCCCCATACCTCCCGGGCAGGTGATTTAACTTTATATTATTCATTCTTCGACAGCTTATTCAACATTTCCTCTTGACAATAAGCTAACTGGTTATTATAATGATAATGAGAATTAATATCAATAATTTTTATCTACATACTGATAATAATTATCATTTTCAAGTATAGGTGATTTTAAACAGCAAAAAAGGGGGTAGGAAAGATGACCTTGGATGGAGTAAAAAGGGGACAGTTCTTTAAAATTACGTCTATACCGGATAATCTGGTGCGCGCCCAGGCGATCCGCTTCGGAATCGCCGAGGGCGAGGTGGTAGAGTGCGAGGAAGTGGTTCCCTCGGGACCCATAGTAATCCGCAAAAACAAACAACTGCTGGCCCTGGGAAGAAGGCTGGCCATGCAGATAGCCGTGACTTTAACTTAAGGAAGGATTAAGCATAAGGAGGTGTGGTCTTTTGGGACATTGTCATGGTTCGGTAGGACTGAAAAACATACCCGAAGGGGCAAGGAAAATTGTATTGGCCGGAAACCCCAACACGGGAAAATCCGTTTTTTTCAATTTTTTCACTGGAATGTATGTGGATGTTTCCAACTACCCCGGCACTACTCTGGAAATATCCTACGGCCATTTAGGATCTGATGTTATTATCGACACCCCGGGGGTATACGGCATATCATCTTTTAACGATGAGGAGCGTATTGCCAGGGATATAATACTGTCGGCTGATTTAGTGATAAATATCGTGGACTCGGTTCACCTGGAGAGGGACTTATTTCTGACCCAACAGGTTATAGATACCGGGGCGCCGGTAATTGTGGCGCTGAATATGCTGGACGAGGCCGAGCGGCAGGGTCTATGCATAGATATAGACCTTTTGAGCGATCTTCTGGGTGTTCCGGTGGTGCCGACGGTGGCTGTGCAAAAAAAAGGTCTCAGTGAATTAAAGGAAATTATTTTTACTGCCAGATCAGGCCGGATGACTCAGGGACTGGAACCCCATATGGACCGGCTGATTAACCGGGTGGGCAGCCGGGGTGAAGCTCTTCTGATACTGGAAGGCGATCCGGCGGTGTCAGAGCGGCACGGGCTGCAGCCCGAAAGCTACCGGGAGGAAATATACCTTAAGAGAAGAAGCCAGGTTAACGATATAATAAAACATGTTTTGAAGGAAACATCCCGGGGGGCCTCCTTCGGAAATCTTCTGGGGCGCTGGATGCTCAAGCCGGTCACCGGACTGCCCATTCTGGCCCTGGCCCTTTACGCAATGTACCAGGTCATCGGTATATTTATTGCCGGTACTGTGGTGGGCATAACCGAAGAGACCATAATGCTGGGGAAATATGAACCCGCTGTGCGGGGTTTGGTTGGCAGGTTAATATCCGAGGAATCTGTGCCGGGAATCATCCTGATGGGGGAATTCGGAGTTCTGACCATGACGGTGACATATGTTCTCGGACTTCTGATGCCCCTGGTGGTTGGTTTCTACTTATTTCTCTCACTATTTGAAGATTCCGGGTACCTCCCCAGGATAGCCACCCTGGTGGACCGTTTGTTAACCGGAATAGGCTTAAACGGCAGAGGTGTTATTCCGCTGATACTGGGGTTCGGATGCGTAACCATGGCCACCATCACCACCAGGCTTTTGGCGTCAGACCGGGAACGCAGGATTGCCATATTGCTTTTGGGCCTGACTATCCCCTGCTCGGCCCAGATCGGAGTGATAACCGGGATGCTGGCCTCGGTGGGAGGACAGAATGTTGCGCTGTATTCCCTGGTTATATTTATGGTCCTGGTGATTATAGGCACGGTATTAAACACTCTGTTACCAGGAAAATCCTCGGACCTCATGATCGACCTCCCGCCGCTGCGGCTGCCCCGGCTGGACAATGTACTTAAAAAGACAGGAACCAAGTCTTACAATTTTCTAAAAGAGGCCTTTCCCCTTTTTGCCCTGGGCGCCCTGATCATCAGCGTGTTCCAGGTAACCGGCGTACTGGAGTTTCTGCAGGACCTGCTGGCCCCATTTACCGTCGGCTGGCTGAAGCTTCCCAAGGAAACCTCCACTGCTTTCATAATGGGTATAGTGCGAAGGGATTTCGGGGCCGCAGGCCTTACTTCTCTTGCCCTGACACCTATACAAACAGTTGCTGCCCTGATTACCATAACTCTTTTTGTGCCCTGCATAGCTTCCATTCTGATTATTTTTAAAGAGCGGTCAAAAACAGAAGCCGCCTTAATATGGGCTACCAGTTGGGCAGTGGCCTTCCTCGTCGGCGGCACGGTTTCTCAGTTGTACAGCGCCTTTGGAGGTGACAGTCAGTCTATGGGATCACTTCTTGTTATTCTGACTTTTATTATCATCACTGCGGTCACTATTTTCGGCTGCCGCCTGGTCAGTCGGGGGAAAGCCGGGATACTTTCGGACAGGAGGGTTTAGCCGTGAAAAAACTGTTGGCCGCTGAATTAATAAAATGCCCCCGCTGCAGCTATCATATTGAGGACCCGCATTCCATGCGGTGCCCCCGCTGCTATCAGACCCTTTTACAGGCCTGCAGCTGTCATGGAAACTGCAGCCATTGCGGGGAAAGTAAAAAAACGCCCTGACGGGCGTTGCCGTCTTGCAGACGGCGGAAGCCAGAAGCCAGGAGACAGAATAGTGACAGCCTGCCGCTGACGCCGCACCAGCAGAACAATTTGTGACCTCTGTGGCTAATAAAGCTTATAGCTTATAGCTACATCACAAAGATGGTCAGGCCTGGAATCCAGGCCTGACTTTTTATGCGGTCTTGGTACCGCCCGGCAATCCCGGGTGATGTTTAAAATTATTCACATGTGTCGCACCCGGCTTCTTCATCCGCATCGCATGATCCGGCGCCGCACGGGCTGCATTCATCCTGCGCTTCAACTTCCTCTTTGGGACAGCTATCTGTCATTCTTTTCTTATCAGTCACTAAAATCACCTCCGGATTTATTTTTGCCAAAAGGCTTCATTTTCATGCTGATAATTTTTAAATAAACAAATTTACAATAACAGTTTGAGAAGTTTCCTTCCGCAGTCCAAGCTGTTTTCTTTGAGCTTTTTAATATCTTCAGCGTCGGCATGGTCAACATGAATACCGGCCGACACGCTTACCGGCCCCGATGTTTCCCTGGCCAGGAGTTCTGCCAGCGGTTTTGCCGCCTCATCGTCCTTGTGGCCGGTTAGCGGAATAACCGAGCTGGTGCAGCTGACAATTTCTGGATTTGCCAGGCTCTGCCTGGGCACAGACAACACTACGGCGCCAAGGTGCGGCTTCTCTCCTCCAACCAAAACCGTCATTATTCCCCCGTCGGTGACGGTGGCAAACAGATACACCTTATGTTTCCCTGTGCCGCTTTCGATATTGAATTGTCTCATATTATCCACCTCTTTATTTACTGAATATATACATTATAGTGCAGGGATAGAATACTCCTTCAATGTTTATCAGCCTTTAGAATCATGCCCGGGAACCAAACCGCCCGTTAAATCCCGTCAGGGAGACCTCCGGGCTAAAACCCTTATACAAAGCCGCCACTTTAAAGACAGAACCCATCCCTTCGGGCATTACAAGTTTTTTCACGGCCATGGTTTCCTTCATGGCCGTCCCATCGCATCCTGATGCAAGAGCTTCCAGGTAGTTGAAAATACCAAGGTTCATAAGAAAGTACATCTGGGCGGCATAACCCGCCCTATGGAGTCCAAACTCCTCTCCCCACTTCATGAGGGCGGTGAAATTTACATTGGCCGTTATATCCTGTTCCCCAGGCTCCTGGTAAAGGTTATCCGCCAGCCGGTGGCTGCGGTAAGACCTTATGGTGCCGTCGGGCCTTGCGCCCGAGTATAATCTGCCGGAAATATCCCCGTAATCTATGGTCAGAAGAAACCCCCTGCTCATTGCTGAGGAAACATTTCCCAGCCATTCCCGCATAGCCAGATTAACCTCGATGGATTGTCCTTCCTCCATTTCAGCGCAGAAAGCATTTATGTATGTCAGGAGTTCCGGGGTTGAAAGCTCACCATAAATCTCCTTAATTTGCTCATTTTCACAGGTAACGTATATTTCCTTTAAATCATCGCCAGTCTTCACAACCCTGTGAACCGGAAAGGCGTCCAGCAGCTCATTGCATAAAAAACAGCCCGCCACCGACCCCGGCTCCAGTTCCTCCAGTCCCCCCAGCCACTTTATCCCGCAGCCCGGCCCCAGAATATCAGACAGGGTATCCTGCTGCCGATGTATCATGAAAGGGCTTTTCTCAATAATTAAATAAGCCAGTGCCCTAAAAAAGTCAGGGTATCTTCCTGAAATGTGCTCCAGTATATCCCTGGCCATTAATCCCTTGCCGGCCCCGAACTCCAGAATATCCCACCGTCCCGGGCTGCCCGCAAGCCTCCACATTTCCTCCAACTGGTCTGCCAGTGCCTTCCCGAAAAGAGGACTTACATCCGGGCTGGTATAAAAATCACCCAAAGGCCCTATTTTCTCCCTTTCCCTCATGTAATAGCCTTCCTCCGGGTGGTAGAGGGCCATTTCCATATACTTGGCAAAGGTTATAATCCCTCTTTTTTTAATCTCTTTTTTGATACTTCCGCCGGCATTTTTCCGGTTCATATAAACACCCCCCGCCCTTGGAAAGATTATTTTCTTCAATGCCCAAAAAAAAACAACCTTAGCATGAAATTATGGATTATAATAAAAAAGATCATAATATTTTCTTTACAGGGAGGTTATTTAATGTACCCCACATCGGTAACGCGCGGCAGAACCCTCATAGGTAGGCTGAAAAAGGGTGATGACCTGCTGGGGGCGCTTACCTCGCTTTGTGCGGAGGCAAATATACGTCTTGGGAAAATACAGGCCATCGGTACGGTCAGCAAGGCCGTTGTAGGATTCTACCTGCAAGAACCCAGAGACTATGTAACCCTTGATTACGATTATCATCAGGAGATAATAAGCCTGCAGGGCAATGTCTCCATCAGGGACGATAAACCGGAAATACACGTCCACATTGCCCTTTCCAACGGTCAGGGCAAGCTTTACGGAGGACACCTGATGGATGGAACCATTGTATTCTCGTGTGAGTATATCATTAATGAGTACATACCCGAAATCGACGTAAAGGACGATTCACAGGATAACACCTTTACCCGCTCGCTGGACGAAGAAACAGGGCTTTTCCTCTGGCCCAGGGAACGGATAGCCGATAACCAGTCCTAAAGCTTATCTGAACTGCGGTAAGCTTTTTTTGCCACAGAGGTCACAGAGATTCAAAAAAGGGATCCGCATTCTGGCTCCTGTCTCCTGTATTCCAAACAGCCCGCAGGGCTGTTTTTTTATCGTTTAGGAAAGTATATGCCACATTAAAACATTAAAGCGCTAAAGCCTTATCGGCACTAGTTCCTCCGGGGGTCGCTTGAGGGTCGCTGCATGGCCGCTAATGGGTAGGCGGAGCGATTTAAGTCCGGCCTGCATTACCTCCTGCTGCAACTGTCTCTAAACTCGGTCGCCAACGGAATGCCGACCATTTTGGAGGTGGGAGG
>Ga0209347_1000786_pt1 | contig 67848 bp, 74 predicted proteins | sample AutmiccommuBRH23_FD_187382 | JGI IMG/M metagenome (GOLD analysis project Ga0209347, IMG submission 187382) | Deep subsurface microbial communities from Mt. Terri, Switzerland - Autotrophic microbial communities BRH/23 (SPAdes) (version 2) | ecosystem: Environmental > Aquatic > Deep subsurface >... | reverse complement strand
CGGGCCAGGCTGTGATTGCGGGTCGTGCGCCGGCGACGATCCCCTCTGTGCTGGCGCCGGCGCCGGAGGCCGTCGATCTGCCGCTCTACGCCAACGAGCAGATCAACACCTACCGCCGCGCGGCGCCAGCGGCGATCGGCCTGCGGGGGTTCCTGCAGACCGACGCGGTGTACCAGCAGGGGCGGGCCGCGGCCGGCGCCTGGTTGGACACCCACCTCACCGGCGCGGGGAAGGTTCTCGACATCGCGCAGGTGCAGCTGTTCCTGGCCGAACTCGTGCAGGACAGCCCGACCCGCAATCACAGCCTGGCGCGGCTGCGGGGGGCCCAGGCCGGTTTCCGGGCACGCAGCTTCGACCTGAAGCTGCCCCCGTGGCAGCTCATGGTCACCGGCCAGCTGACCGGCCCGGGCCTGGACCGCGGCGCCGCTGGCCTGAGCGTGGCGGTCCTGCAGCGGATCCGGGCCGGTGTCGCCCACCCGACGATCGGGGCCGGGATCGCGCTGAGCCTGCTGACCCAGCTGCCGGTTCTGTTCCTGCACAGCCTGCCCTGGGAGGCGCTCTCACCGGACAACGACGCGCTGCGCCTGACATGGTTCCCGCGGTACGCCACCCTGGTTCCGAGCACGTTCACGATTCGCCGGCATCACCCGATCACGGCCGTGTTCCCCGTCCCGCCCGCCGTCCGGCCGCTGCTGCAGGCGGTCCGCTGTTTCGCCGCCGAGTTCGACAACACCACGGGGCGGCTGTTCGCCTCGACGAGTTTCACGTTTGAGCATATCGGCGCGGCCGCGGCGCACTGCAAGATCACGCTGCCCGATCAGCACCCCCACCGGGCCGCGAATCTCCTCCAGACCTGGCAGTCACGCATTACCTGTAGGTACACCTCGTACTTGGGCGGCAAGTTCGACACCAGCTTCATCGCGGATCAGGCCTTCGCTCCCCACTCATGCGTGCGGGCCGCCTCGGCGTAGGGCTCGAGCAGGACGGTCATCGGCATCACCAGGGTGCCGCCGGTGTAGTCGCGTACGCGCCGGGCGGTCTCGACGACCAGCCCACGGCGGCCAATGCTTGGAAGTTGGCCGTCCCCGGCAGCCCATGTCCATGAGCCGTCTCGCCGACCTTCTCGGCGTCGAAAACTCGTCAATCCGGAAGCAGGGGCCCCACGAGTGCACGGGTCGTCGGCTTGCCCAAGCCGTTGGGCGCCGTGGCGCCATACGATCACCAGCCCCGACGCCACCGTCAATGACTAGAGCACCCAGGAGCATCAGGATCCACACCGCCCGCAGCTGGAGCTGTGCATTGACACCCGGATGACCGAATCACTGACGACGAGCCGCGGCCTCTCACCGAGGCCCTACTGACATCGACTGGGAAAGTCCACTGACACGGTTCGGGAAAAAGCCAGCTCACCGCACTGACAACCCGATGGGAAGTCTCAGCCAACTTCACTGAGACTCGACAGAGATTCGACATCTTTCGTTTCGTCATATTCGTTTCGTTTCGTTACGTTATGTTCCGTTGTGTCTATAAGACGAAATGCGTAGAGTCGCCGGTATGAGTGCGAGCGAGGCGGCGGGCACGGAATCGAGACCCGCTCGGGACCTGTGCAGCTACCCAGGGTGCACGCGGCCTCGCCGCCCGGACCCGGCGACCGGTCGGCCGTCGCGGTATTGCGAGCAGGCCGACGACGGTGGCGGGCCGGTGCACAATCGCGCGGCGGCGTTCAAGGCCCGCCGAGCCCAGCAGCAGGCCGGGGTGGCCGTGCAGGAGGACGGCGCCGCGGCTCCCGTGTCGATGGCGCGGGCAACGCTTGATCAGCGTTTGGCCGAGCTGCCCGGCCGGCTGGAGGACTTGCGGTCCTTCCTCGGCGATATGGCGGCGGTGATGCAGGCCGCCGGCGATCTCGAAGCTGCCGGCGCGGAGGTCGAGGACGCGCACCGTGACGCTTTGAGCAAGATCACCGACGCCGAGCGCCGGGCCGCCACGGCCGAGCGTGCTGCCCGTATTGCGGAAGCCCGTGCCGAGCAAGCTGAACGTGACCGTGAAGAGGCCGACACGCTCGCCGAAGAGTCCGCATCCGAGCTGGCACGGGTGCGGGAGGAAACTCAGGCCGAGGTCGCGTCGGTTCGGGCCGAGGCGGACGCTCGGGTGGCTCGTGCCGAGCAGCAGGTGGTCGACGCGGCCGCGGAGAATGCTGGGCGTTTGGCCCAGCGCGACGCCGCGGTGGAGCGAGCGCAGCAGGAGGCCTCGGCGGCGCGGATGGAGGCCGCCGCAGCGGCCGCCGCGCAGCGCGCGTCCGAGGTGGACGCGGCACGCGAGCGGGACACCGCAGCGCAGCTGCGCGGCGAACTCGACGTGGCGCGTAGGGAGGCCGAGGACACGCGTCAGCGGTTGCAAGCCGAGATCGACGCCGCGCATCAGGCGACGCAGGAGGCAATCGCCGAGGCGGCGACACTCCGCGTCGAGCTGGCCACCAGCCGCGCCGAGGCCGACAGTGCACGCCGGGCCGCCGAGCAGGACCGCGCCACCCTGGAACGCTTCCGGGAGGAGACCCGCGCCGAGCGAGACGTGCTGCGGCAGACCCATGCTGAACAGCTCGCGCAGGCGCAACGCAGCGCCGACGATCGGGTGCACGCCCTCACCGAAGCTCTCGCCGTGACCTCCGCGTCCGCTGAGGCGTTACGTGGCCAACTCCCAGCGCCTACGCCTCGCGCAGCGGCAAAACGCTCGACACCACGCAAGACCGCCCCACGCACGAGCGAGGAAGCGGAGGGCGCTGGTGAGTGAGGCCGAACTCGCCAAACTGTCGGAAGCCGCCGAAGTGTGTGGGATTCCGACCGGCGTTCTCAAGATGATGGCCGCCGACGGGCTACTCCCCCAGACCGTGCGCGGCAGGGCTGGGCACGTCTACTTTCCTCGGAACGAGATTCCCAGCTGGGCCGAATGCGTCGACCTGCTCAGAGAGCGGCGCGATCGGCACCTGCGCCGAGCGGCGTCGGCGCTGCGCCGCCTGAAGACCGAATTGGAAGCGGTTCGCAACGACATCACCGAGGCCCGCGAGTACCCGCAGCAGACCCTGGGCATCGACCTGATGAGCTTCGGTCATTGGCCCTACGATCGCATGGCGTCGTCGCTGCGTGGACAACCCCTCATCACCGGTGTCCTGGGGCAGGTCACCACCGAACGCATGGCCATCACTCGCTACCACGACGCTTACCTCGACGCCTTGACCTCCGAGGGGCCGACAACCGCGCGACGACTCGCTCTGACGCCCGGCGGGTCTCAAACCGACGAGGACTCAGTCGGTCCGGCTGCCGGGATCAACGTCCCGTCAGGCCCGGCTACGTAAGCCGGTCGGCGGTGAAAGCGGAAGTGGCAACCACTCCCCCAGAATCAGCCGCGTACTTGGCCGCCTCGTCGGCCTCGTCATCGGGGAAGACCCGGATACCGCGGCGGGCTGGCCGGGGACCCGCACCAAGAGGGTGAAGTCAGCCACTCGCGCATCGGCGGGCTCGCTTGCGCGGGCTCTGCCGGACGGACAGGCCACCAACGTCGTCACTCATCGGGCCCATTGTCGCCGCGGTGACCGACAAACGAGGGTACGCGGCGCACGGAACAGGTCTGCGCAGAACCCGCTCGTGCTGCGAAAGCGCGCGATTTACGCTGACATCTACACCGGGTATCGGTGTAGGCTTCACATCATGAGTAAGCGTGTGAGTCTGATCCTGGGTGACTCGGACGAGGCCGCGATCGGTCCCTACCTCGATCAGGGCTCGCCGGCCTTCGAGGTGCTGCGCCATTGGGCCAGCGAGCACGACGTCGCCGACGACATCAGGTCGGAAGCGGCGGCGTTGCGCGCACTGCTGCAGGCGGGGGCCGAAGCCCTCAAAGAGCATGTTCTGGATGTCGGCTACGCCCAGCTGGCCACGGAGTTCAACACCGAGCCGTCCAACGTCGAACGCCGCGCTGCGCGTGACCGCTACGTGCGCCGCACCGAGGGTCGTCGATGAGCCGTGCGCTGCGCAGTCAGGCGTACCGGGTGGATCTCGGTCACGGCGCCAAACCGTGGGTGATCCTCAGTAACAACTCGCGGAACAGGAATCTGGATACCGTTCTGGCAGCACGTATTACGACCACCAGCAAGCATGCGCACGTGCCCACGGTCGTGCCGTTGACCGCCGCGGACCCCTTGGTGGGTTTCGTCTTGGTCGATGACATCGTGCATCTGTACCACGACGAGCTGACCGAATCGCTGGGCACCTTGTCGCCGCCGACCATGGCGGAAATCAGCAGGGCGCTTCGGATCGCCCTTCCCTGAGAACGGTGATTGAACATGGTGCGAGGCAATAACTACAGCGGAGCGCGGTGGGCATTTCACCCCCTCGCGTCGGGCACCAGGCCGCGCCCCGCATCGTCGGAGGACCGCCGCCCGCTGTGCCGTCGTGCGGGCGCGGCTACGTCGTTCGTCGCGGCGTGCAGCGATGCTTCACGCTGCCGGGTGAGCCTCGTTGCCAGCACGCTACGGCCGTGAGACCGGAAACGTCGGCGCCGCAACGCCGCCGGACGGTCACGCGTCTTGGCGTCGCGTGTCTGGTGATCGGTGCCCTGACGTCCTGTACGCCCTCCTCCCCGCCGCCGGGGGCCACACCCGCCCCGGCCACCGCTACCGTGCTCCGCGCCGTTGACGGGGACACGTACGATGTTCGCGACGACACCCGCGGCCGCCTTCGGGTGCGGGTGCCGGGCATCGATTCACCGGAGGCCAAACCGGGCTGGTCGGTCGGATGTTGGGGCCCCGGAGGCGGCGAAGTTCGAGCGGACACACTGACTGGCCAGCGCGTCGCGCTCGTCGACGATCCCACGCAGGACTCCCACGACCGCTACGGCAGGACCTTGCCTACGTCGAGTTGGCGGACGGGCGGGACTTCTCGGTCACGGCCGGTCGCGGCCGGGATGGCTCGCTCCTACGTGTACGACGACAAGCCGGTGAGCCGATACCCCGACATCGCGGCCGCCGAGACGCAGGCCCGCGCGGCTCGCCGTGGACTGTGGGGACCGCCGTGCGAAGGCAACACCCGGCCGGCTCCGCTGTGAGCTGAATCCCCCTGCGACGGCGGAACAAGAGGCGCACCGATGACAAGGAGAGGTGTGGTGATCGGCGAGCTACTCCATCCGGATTGGTGGCGTGACCAAACGCTGCTGAGCACGCGCCTGCGCGATCTCGTCGCGGACTTCGACACCATCGGCTCGTTCACCATTCCGTACACGCGGTTGCCTCGGCGGCTGGGAACCTACGCCGAGGAGTTCCCTCGCTGGGCCGATGTTGCCGACCAAACCCCCCAGGCCCTGCTGCTGCGTCCTAAGTTGGGCGCGGCGGCCGTCCGTGCCTTGATCGAGGCCGCCCAGCACGCAGTCGCGGTACGCCACGATGCGATCACCGCCGGCCGGGTCGGCGCCGACGCTGCGGTGGCCCGCCTCCTCGGGCAACTCGACGACTTCGACCGCGAGATTCTCGCTGGCCAGGTGTGGGCGCCAGAGCCGGTCTCCCAACGCGTACTGGCCGAGTGTCTCGGCGTGAATCCAGTCTCGGTCAGCCGCAACTTGCCGCGGGCCCGAGCACGGTTCGCCGAGCTGCTCACGGATCCGGCCCACCATGGGGTCGGCGAGCACGCCGGTCACATCCGGCAACGCATGGGCCCTTACCTCCCCGTGGACGTCGCCGATCTGGAACTGCGTCGGCTGAACGTGAATCCCGCCAGCCAGACCGCCGCGGTCCTGCTGCACATAGCCGGCCCCTACACCCGCCGCGGCGGGTGGATGGACGCTGGCGGGTCTCGCGCCCGAGTGCTGGCTGCGGTGGAGGCGGTGTTCGACAGCCAGGGCGCTCCCACCACCGACACCCTGCTGCACACGCTGACGAGTCTGGGATTGCCGACCGCAGTGGCGCTGACCTACCTGGAAACTCAGCTCGATCTGCGCCGCTTCGGCGACGTGTGGGTGCGGTGGCCGGGCGATACCGCCGTCCACATGGCCGAAGCGGCGCTTCATCTGCTGGGAGCCCCGGCGACGGCCGAAGCCATTCTCGCCACGATCGCACCGCACGACGCCAACGGTGTGAGTCTTCGTCATGTCAGAGGAGTTCTGTCCGAAAAGCATCAATTCGTCCGCACCAGCCGAACCACGTGGGGACTACGACGGTGGGGCGTCACCGAGTACGTCAACATCGCCCACGCGATCGGCGAACGCATCGACGCGGCCGGCGGGAAAGCCACCGTGGCCACACTTATCGGCGAGCTTCGCGCCTGGTATCCCGACATCAGCGAATCATCGATCCGCACCTACCTCGGCACTCTGCAGTTCGTCCTAGACAAGGGCGTGGCACGCCGACGAACCAAAGCCGACGGATGGCCGCCGGTGCCCCCGCTGAACACTGTCCGGGGCGTTTTCCGTAACGGGGACAACGAGATCCGTGTCGCACACCCGGTCACCACAGAGGTCTTGCGCGGGTCGGGACAGAACGTCCACGAGGCGGTAGCCGATGCCGCCGGCGTCCGCCCCGGCGACCAACGAACGTTCACCAGTGCGCAAGGCCCGGTCACACTCTACTGGAAGCTCGCATCGACCAATGGTGCTGCCATCGGCTCACTGCGCGCTCACGCCCAGGCCGCCGGGGCCGCCCCCGGTGACACGCTGGTGCTGGTGTTCAAGCTCGACGACGCGACACTGGAGGCGGTCCGGATCGGGGCAGACGAGGACGCCGGGGTCCGGCTACGCAAGCTGGTCGGCCATGCGGTTCGAACGCCATCCGCAGCACTCGCCAAGGCTTTGGACTGCCGGCCCGAGGACGTCGGCGCTGTGCTTCGTGGTCGCGGCGATGACGCGCTCGCGGCGCTTCTCGACGCGATGTGAGCATGCAGGGCCGGTCGGGGCTATGCGGACGGCTCATCGCGTGGGCTGATCTCGCCGGCGGGAAGCCAACCACGTAGGCGGTGGCGCGTGAGCGCTGGTTCGGGCTGGACACCTCAAGTTCGACGACGGCAACCCAGCCTCCGTCACTGCGTCGCAGCCAGGCGATCAGATGACCGGGCATGCGCGAATCGATGAAGAGGCCACCGCTCCGGACCCACGGCGGTATCTCGTCCATGCGTGCCCCGCTCGGCGGCAGTTGCCGGGCTGTGTTCACCCAGACTCGCCGGGATACCGGAGAACTCGGAGCGCCACATGCTCTATGAGTGCCATGGATCCTCAAGCCAGCGCTGTGGGCCGGGCATCATCCGCCGCCAACCCCCACTCCCCTCCCCCACGCGAAGTGCGGCCTGGCAATCTGTGCCGTCACACTCGATCGAGGGCCAGATGCACCCATTCGCTGCGCGTGTTCGGCCGAGGATTTTGTGCACGAGGGGCCCGCCGGGCGACTTTAGGCTCGGTGGCATGACTCTGCACCAGCACGGCGTAGCAGGACTGGAGTCTTCGGAAGCCACCACCGAGACCGTCCCGGCCGGCGACGATCGCCGCCGCGCCGGCACCTTCTTTCTAGGCTGGTTGATCCTGGCGGCGTCGATGTCGCTGTCCGGCAATGTCGGTCATGCTCTGCTGATCGCGCCGTCGGAGACCCGTTGGCTGGCCGCCCTCGCGGCCCTGGTGCCGCCAACGGTTCTTCTGGCAGCAACCCATTCGGCGACCTGGCTCGTCCGCGCCCGATCGGTCGGCTGGGTGTACTGGGTGGCGCTGGCCCTCACCGCTGCGCTGGCACTCGGGTCGTTCGCGCTGTCGTTCGACGCGCTGCGTTCCTTCGCGGTCATGCTGGGGATTCGACAGTCCATGTCGTGGATCTGGCCTGCGGTCATCGATGTCGCGATTGCACACGCGACGCTGTGCTTGCTGTCGCTGACCAGGCCCAAGCGGGTCAAGACGTCGCACGCGGTCGAAACGAAGCGAGCAGCGACGACTTCGGCGACTTCGACGAACATCGACGGCTACAGCACGCAGAGCGAAACCGAGCAGATGGTCGAGGATCTACCGCAACCTCCGCCGCCGAACTCGCTGCCACTCTCGGTTGCGCGGACTAGCGAGGCGCCAGCCGGGCCCACACCCAACCGGGAGTCGTACAGTGCCTATCCATCCGCCACCGGGCCGGCCGCCGTGCGGCACGGACATCCGCCAACTGACAGCGTCGCCGCCGGCCAGCGCCCACTGGAACGGGCATTGAGCGCCGTACCTGCCGCAATGACATCAGTGCGGCCGGCGTCTGAGCAGTGCGCTGAGACAGGCGCGGAGTCCACCGTTGAGCGTTGGCAGCCGATGGCGGAGTCGCTGGTGCGCGAGGGGATCACCACGAAAGACCCTGATCTGATCGCCAAGATTCTCGCCGACAATGCCGCCGGTACCCCGCCGAGCACCATCGGACGTCGCCACGAGATTCATCACACAACCGTGAATCGAATTCTCTCCGCTGCCGAACAACTCGCCGAGACCAGCAGCGCGACCGGGTAGGCAAGGCCGCTGTCAGCGCCATTCAGAACGGCTCGCGTGGCTGGCGTCGCGTCCACGCCTAGAGCGGCGTCGCGGAGCACGTCCCCTTCTACGGCGGTTGGGGTCGCGGTCGTTCTGGCGCAAGGTTGGGTGGGGCCATCAGGCTTGACGTTCCGGGCGTCGCTCCGGCGAAACGTAGAACGTCCGGCGGCGTCCAGGTGCCCCAGCTACTCAGCGTTGAGGAGTGCGACAAGGGTGTCGATTCGAGTGTCGCCGAGGTAGTCCCGCAGCGCGGAGGCTAGCAGCTCGGGCTCGGCGTCGAACTTCCCCAGTGCCGCGGTGACGACGCGGGTCTGTCGCCGTCGCAGCCGTTGTTCTTGATTCGCCGGGTTCGGTGTGGGATCAGTCGAGCTCTCCGGGTCGAGGGTGGCTTTCCAGCGTTCGACTTGTTGCCATCGCGGGACCCGGGCGAGTTGGCGGGCGTCGCGGAGCGCGAGCTCACCTCTGCGTAGGGCAGTTTGCAGCTCGGGGGCGAGCTCGAGCAGCGCCCGACGATGTGAGACCCAGGTGGGGCTTTTGTGGAGCCGTTCGGCGGCGGCATCGGCGCTGCCGCATTCGGCGACGAGGGCTTGCACGGCTTTGGCTTCCTCGATCACGTCGAAGCCCTGGCGGTCAACATTTTCCGCGATGGCAGCGGCGATGAAGGTGACGCGGTCTCGGGCGATGGCGTCGTTGACGGTGATGTCGAGCTGCGTGCGGCCGAATTTTCTGGCGGCAGCCAAGCGCCGGCAGCCGTTGACCACGACGTAGGGCGTGTGGATCGAGTCTTCCGGGAAGAGTCTCAGGTAGGCGCGTTTGGTGACGACGGCGGCCGGCTGAAGTTGGATGTCGGCGATGGAGGCCAGGTCGTCCAGGCTGCCGAGGTCGTCGCGGGGGTTGCGAGGGTTGGCGGTGAGGTCGGTCAGGGCGGCGCTGCGGGCGGGGTGTTGCGCAGCGCTGTGTTCGTCGACCGGCGAATGGTCCCCGACCGCGGTGGCCAGGTCGGCCAGGCTGGTGCGTTTACCTCGTGCCATGATCAGCGCCCTCCCGCGATGTTGAGCTCGAGGGCGAATTTGTAGAAGTCCTCGCGGGCCTGCAGGGCGACCCGGTTGGCGGGGTATTCGGTGACCACTTGCCCGTCTGCGCTGGCGCGGGAGTGCAGCTTGTAGTGCCGGATCACAGTGCTGGCCAGGTTCCACTCGTTGGCCTTGACGAAGTCCCTTGTTTGCTCCAAGTCGTGCACTCCGTCGCGGGGGTCCCAGTTGTTGATGACGACGATGTAGGGAAGGCCTCGCGGCTTGATGACCTTGTTGATGGTGCGCGCGGTCGGGTCGAAACTCAGCGGTTCGGTTTCGATGGGCACGATGACCTGATCGGCGACGTCTAGCACGGCGCGCAGCGCGTCGGCGGCCGGCCCCCGACCTAAGGGATCGGCCTCGTCTTCACCGGCGTTGAGCTCGATCCATCCTGGGGTGTCGACGTAGACGTGTTTGATGCCGGGCAGGTTCTTGAGGTTGGCCAGTCCTGCGAGGTCGTCGTGGGCCTGGACGATATGGAAGGGCAGATCGTCGATGCGGGACGCCCACCAGATCGCCGAACCCTGCGGGTCGACCGAGATGGCCGCGACGGGTGAGCTGGATTCGGCGTCGTCGCCGTGATGGAGCACGGCCGCGGTGACCGCAGCGAGGTTCACGGTGATCGTGCTCTTACCCACGCCACCCTTTTGATTGAGGACAACATGCACTGCCATGAATGGCCTTCCGTGTGCTTCCCCCGCACGGCGGGGTACTTCGGTTCGGTCGCAGACGATCCTATGTCGGCGCACCGACGGTCGCGGGATAACACGCGGGGCGGCGAGGTTGGGGCGCCCTCCCCGGGCAACGTCCTCCTGGCGTGTAGGCGTTTGCCAGTTTTCCGCGGAAAATTGGCAAACCCCTCCGTCGGGACGAGTATCGCCTGGGAATAGTCCCGCCACGGGTACTGCTCGCGGATTTTCTACATTTGCTGCAGGTCCATCCCCGCCCAAAGGCGTGGGGACGACGCCCCGTCTGCGCTCCCCCACCGCTGCGCTCGGCCGGGCCTGACGGTGCCACTCCCCCGAGTCGCCCGTTGATGAACGCAGCTGGCCGCCATGCGATTGGTGGCCTCACCTGCGAAATACGGGCTAACAACGTGTAACGACCCGAATGAAGAGCCGGGGCATTGCACGGGGATCGACCCGTGCGAACGCCCGGGCCAGTGACGGACGAACCGCGGCAGTGCTACCGGATGATTGCCGGGCCTTTGTACGTCCACCTGACGACCATTCGCCGGGTCTTGACCCCGCACGTGACACGTACGTGTGCACGCACGTGTGTCACGCGGTGTGACACGTACGTGCTACCGCTCGTCGAAACGGGCATCAGCCACGAACGATCACACGCCCGTCCGTCTGGACGGTCGACCGACCGGAGCGCGCGACGTGCTCACGAGCGCTGCCACACGATGACCACCGGGCGTGGCCGCGTCGTGAGACCCGTCCGTGCTGTCGTGCGAATAATCGGCAGTGGCCACGACCAGGGATACGTAGGTCTCTCGGTGCCGACAGCCGGCCGGGGCACGGGTCGTTCCCACGTCCGGCTCCACGTAATGATCGAGGGACGTGGCCACGCAACTGGCCACGTTGGGGGTTCTGTGCGGCCGCCGGGGTGGGACCTTCGACGGTGAGCCGTCCGTGACCTCGGACAGACGGACGCCCGGGTGATCGGAGCACCACACGCCCCAACGGTCACTGGTGTAACAGTTCGGAGACACCGGCGTGTGGACGGCGGGTGAGTGGCGCGGGCGGATCTACGTTGCTACTTATGACGATGACTGGGGCGGCCCGGGTGATCCTGGTGGCCAATCAGAAAGGTGGCGTCGGCAAGAGCACTACGGTGGCTGCCGTCGCGGAAATGATCGCGACCGCTGGCAAGCGGGGCCGGCGGGTGCTTGTCGTCGACGGCGATCCACAGGCCAATGTGACGATGGAGGATCTTGGGGTCGAGGGGGACCAGGGCCGGTCGCTGGCGGCCACGCTGCAGTTCGGCCAATCGCTGACCCCGGTACGCGATGTCCGCGCCCACCTCGACGTCATCGCCGGCGGGCCCCAGCTGGCCGTGGTCGGCGCGGCGGCGCATCTGATGTCGGAGAACGGCATCGACATGGCGACGAATTTGCAGACCCAGCTCGAGGCGCTGTGCGCGGCCGAGGGATATGACGTGGTGCTGATCGACTCGGGTCCTGGTGATGTCCCACTGCTGGACACCTATCTGTCGGTGGCCAACTATCTGTTGATCCCGACCCGCGATGACCAGGCGAGCCTCGGAGGCGTTGAGCGGCTGGCTCGGCGGTTCTGGCGGGCCCGTAAGCGCGGCGCGTCCATCGAGCTGCTGGGGGTGCTGCTGTTTCAGGTCAATCAGCAGGCCACCAAACGTAACGAAGAGGTCCTCGGTCAGGTCAAGGAGATGCTCGACGGGTCGGGGACCGAGCCGTTCGATGTGGTGATTAGGTCGAACCCGGCCGCGGCGGTCGATATGCGCAACCTGCACAAGACAGCCGGGGAGCTGGTGGCGCTGGCCCACGATGAGCGCCGTAGCCGGCTGTCGAAACTGCGTAAGGGGGAGAAGCCGCAACGTTCGATGTGGGCCAGCGACCCGACCGGATTGGCCGCCGACTACCAGGAATTGGTTCGCCAGATCGTGGCCCGCCTGGTGCGCTACGAGTCCTTGGCCGCCGCAACAGGGGAGCGTGTCGGATGAGTGCGCGACCCCGCCGCAAGCCGGTCTTCGATCCCAACGCCCTCGATGACGAGCTCGATGACCTGCTTTCCCCGCCGCCCCCTGTAGCCCCTGCCACGAAGGCACCGACAGGATCCGCTGACTTGGGCGAGGCGCCGGACCGTCTGTCCAGAACGGCCTCCGCTGCAGCGGTCTCCGACCTGTCAGCCGAACGCGACGCGAACCCGACCCGGACCGAATCGGTCGACTCAGGGCGCCATCTCAACGCCGTTCCGGCCCCCGATTCTGCGCCCAAGCGGACGCGCCCGCCCGAGGCGCTCTTGTCCAGCGAGGTCTACGACGAGCTCTACCGAGTTCAAATTGCCGAGAAGAAGGCCCGGCGGGGCTTGGCTCGCCCGATGGGCGTGATCGTCCTTGACGCAATCGAGGCCCATGCTGGCAGGTTGGCCTCGACGTGGGCGAATCAACCGGCGGCGTCGGTGGGGGAGGGGCAGCTGTTCGAGCGTCCGGCTTCCACAGCGGTTCCGCGCCGGCGCCGCCATGTGACGGCTCCGCGCACCGTGGTCCTCTCAGGTGTGACGGCCGCCAACGCGCAGCGACTCGATGACCTGGTGAAATTCTGGGATGCCGGTACCCGCAGCGCGCTGGTGGAGCAGGCGCTGCGCTACGAGTTCGACCTGATGCCCTAGCCCCGCATTAGCGGGGACACAGCAATCGCGGGGAATCGATCGGTCACGTCGACACCTGGGCGTGATCTGGGATGAGTGATCCGCTGCCGGCCCATTTCAGTTTTCCGCGGAAAACTGGCTAACTTCGGCGCGGCCACATCTCGGTGGTCTAGAGCCCTGGCGGCCCGAGCCGCTTTCTATCGGCGCGCTCCGCTCCTCCGTTGATCTGGGCGTGTTGCTCACTGACTATGTCGACATCCTGACGGTGATCCCCGAAGATCCTCGGGTCGGGCGCGCACCGCACACTACGTCGCCGCCACCGCTGGCGAGTGTGGCGACATCGACCTCCACTCCGAGGCCGGGCGCGCACCCAACCCGGTACTTCATTCGAGTCGCCCTGTTGTTCGTCGCGCGCGTCGAGGTGCGCGAGCACTACCTGATCGGGCATGTTCGCCGACAACATCCGCGAGGACCTCGACCTGCCCTATCTCGACCTTGCGTAGTCGCCGGCAGATCTGGCCCCGGGCTATTCCCTCACGGTTTCTTGGCACGCGGCTACCGCACGCTCAGCCGCGCCGGGAACGGGGTCGATCGCCGCCGCGCCGGATGCGCACGCTGAGACCCTGGTGCCGTTATCGCACCTGTTGGGCTGGTCGATCGCCGACCTCAAACGGTCGATACTCGATGCCGGGTGTGCGTCGTTCTTACGTCAGGGCCGCTACGCGCTGCCGTAGTCACGCGCGGCCGGATCACGGCCTTCTTGGCGCCGTCGCTTGGGGCCGGCGGGTCGGCGTTCACTCCGGCCGCGCAGCGGTGATGTCGTCGGCGAGCGCCTGGCTGAGCAGTTCGAGCGCTGCTTCCCAGAGGGTGTGCTGATTTCGCCGGTAGTACACCCGTCCGGAGCCATCGACACGAGTGATCAGGCCGGCGGATTCGAGCGATTTGAGAGGCTGTTGGATGGCACTTTGGGCGCGAAACCCGAGCTCACTGGCCAGATCGGTCGGATTGACCAGGCCGTCGCTTTGCGCGATGGCGGCCATGACTGCCAGGCGGTGCCGTTGCCCGAACACGATCGAGGAGAGCTCCTGCACTCTCGCCGATTGGGCAAACGACACGCCTGACATGCTATTACAGGATTCCTGTTACAGGATATCTGTTACTGGTACCCTGTTACGAGGATCCTGTAATAGCAGTTCAGAGGCGCTAAAGGCCTTCGCCAACGTACCTCTCGACCCTGAACGGAGCGGATATGGCGGACTCCACGTCGGATCCCTTGCCGGCTCGGCGGCGGCAGGGCAATTGGCGCCATCGCGAGAACCGTGCGTCGCCGAAGTTGGTCGCGAAGCGGGTGAGCGAGGACGACCATGCCGCGTTGACCAAGTACGCCGAGGACCAGGGCGTGAAGGTATCCGAACTACTTACTCCGTTTCTCAATGACCTCATCGCCCGGGCCCATGAGCACGCCAGCCAGCGCGGGGGAACGGTGTCGCCGGCGGCGAAAGCGTCCTAGTCTGGCGCAGCGATGTCGCCACGTCAGGCCGTGATGATCCGCCCGCCGAGCATCTCGGCAATGATGTCGATCGCAGCCCGTTCCATCTCGAACGGGTCGTCGGGTGGTCCGGTGGCCATCAGTGAACTCAGCCACGCTTGGTGCAACCGTTGGGACGCGTCGTCGGGCTCTGAGAGCGCCGCGCCGGCCGGGTGCCCTGCCGTCCGGACGGCGCTCGGCGGCGCGGGGGACACCTCGCGTGCGCGTTCCCGCTCGGCCAGCCATTCACGCCACCTACGCCGTTCCTCCTGATAGGTGTGGATTCGTTCAGCGCGGGTGTGTCCAAGCTGGTGGCGGTCGGCGATGTCGTCGAGGGTCAGCGGTCCGGGGGCAGCGGTGCCCCGGCTCGGCCGCGCCAGCAGCCCGACGATTTCGAGCTCGACGATCATGGCGTCCCCGGTGGCCCGCGCAACTCTGGCCGCGGCGTAGATATCCGCTTTGGCGCGTAGGCCATGATGGACAACCAGTTCGTGGATTCGGCGCAGGTGATGGCCTAGCACGCTCCAGGCCTCGTGTACTGGCTCGATCCTCACTCGTTGGGCTTGCTCGGCGACCTCGGTGACGATGTTCTGGCTGGTCAGTGCGTACACATCGGCCTCGGTTCCCAGGTGCTGACGGACCAGCACGATGGGCGCTCCGGGGCGTTCGCGCAGATCCCCCAGCACACGCCATACGGTGTCCTCGCTCAGTAGCCCTGCACTCAACGACAGACTGCGGCCTCCGACGCCCACTAGCCATGCTTCAGAGCGGTGCTCGCCGTTCATGACCGCATGGAAGGCCAGACTCTGCAGCACCGTGTGCACCGTCCAGCGGTAGCGCTTGCCCGCGAATTCTTGGTCGGCCCACGCCAGCGCGTTAGCTAGCCACCGTCTGAGGTCTTCTGGCCCCCTCGGTCCCCTATGCCCCCCCTGTGAGTTCTTAGTCTTGTGCCGCGGGGGAGAAGACTTGAGGACATTGGTGACGAGCCAGTCGAGGGCTTTGTCGAAGTCGCGTTCGAGGGCGTGATCGGCGGCCTGGCGGTAGCGGCGGTAGGCGTTGCCGAGGCCCTGGTGCCAGGGGCCACCGGGTTCGATCATGGCGCGCAGGTCATCGAGGCTGTGGCCGCGCGCGATCGCTTGGGTGATGACCGACATGCGGGCTTCGTGGTTGGACGGCCAGGTGGGCCGTGAGCGTACGCCGTGTGTGGCGTAGGCCTCGACGTCGGCGGGTAGGGGATCGTGGCGCTGATGGGCCGCGGCGATACGGCGATCATCGCCGACGCCCTCGAGGTAGGTGTCGACTGTGCTGTCGCTGCCGCCGGATTCGGGTCCGCTGCTTTGGCGGGGCGGGGTTTTCAGGGCGCCGAGAAGCATGTAGAGCCGGGGCAGAAGGTGTGCTGCGGATCGCGTCGTGAGCGCTTCGATTGCCGCGTCGAGTGTTCCGTCGAGCTGGCGGAAGCCGCCTTCGCGGCATGGCGACCCGGGTGGCGTCAGACAGCCGGTTTCGGGGTTGGTGTTGGGGGTGATGTCCAGGGTGGGCAGTCGTGCGGCCAGTAGTCGGACCAGTTGGGTGATTTCGTCACGTGACGCAGACGTTCCGATGGCCAGCGGACAGATGAGGTGGCGTCCGCCGCTTGTGGATCGGTCGGTGATGATCACCCCACCGCATTCACGTAGCCACGCAGCGGCTTTGGCGACGTCGGCGGCGACGGCCTTTTCGCCGTGGTGCTTGGCGTCGAAGTCCAACCAGAGCAGCTGGGTCCGGCCGTGGGAGTATAGGTACAGAGCCGCCGGCCGACGGGGGAGTCGGTCGCTGCGTTTGGCGGTGTCGCTGAACTTCTCGGTGGACGGGTCCCACAGCCGCATGCGGCTGCGCCCGGGTGCGGCCAGTAGCCGCGCCAGGCGCTTCCAGACCAGCTCGGGTGTAACGGCGGGTGTGGCTGGCGCGGTTGCTGGTGATACCCGCGCTGCGGTCACAGCTCGACTCGTCGGGTCGGCTGTGCTGCCCAATCATTGGGCAGCTTTTGCGGTGTCAGCGCGTCGCGCGCTGTGCTATTGCGGCTCACAAGGGTGTCCTCTATCCTGGAGCCAGCCTGTATGGCCTTCGCGGCCAGTGGTTGGCACCAAAACGGCGTTGGAGCGTTCGGTTGTGGTGGCCCTTGCCGTAGTTGGAAGGTGACGCTTCCGGCTACGGATCGGAATTCCCCGCTTCGGCGGGGATTTCTGCTTTCTGGGCTCGGGCTGTGCTGCATCAGCGAGGACACGCCACAGCCAGATCGGGATAGGCTCGATTCACCTCCTGGTGGTCTCGTTGCTGCCCGAGTCTGACACGGATGAGCGGTTAAACCGCGCAGACACGCTGGTCAAATCTGTCACAGCGTGCGATCTGCGGCTCAGAAAGGCGGCGAGCGCGACGCGGGCTGATCGGGCTCGGCCGTGGCGCACCGGCCGGGTCAGGGCCGGTCCGCGCGGGTGTCGAGCTCAGGTCGTAAGAATGCGCCCTCGCACGATAGGCATGTGGTTGCATCGGTTCCACGCGAGCCGGAGGTCGACCCACTGCTGCTGGATACGCCGGGTCATCGTGGCCGAGCGCAGAACACGTCTCGTCGGCGGATTGGCCTCCGCCGCGCGTCGGGCGGTCGGTTCTGGTGACGGCGTGGGATGCCATTTCGCCGTCGGCGCCGCTAGTCGTCGGCGGTGTGCTCGTCAGCGATGCTGAACCCGCCATGGGCGGCCAGGGATCGAAGCTGGCGCAGCGCGAACTTCCGGCCTCGCCCTTCTTTGGGAAGGTTCACCCCCGACCACATGCCTTCGGCGCCGGGAGTGTCGAGGGCATCCTTGGCGCACTGCCAGCGTCGCGGGCAGCCACGGCATAGTGCCTTCAGCTCCGGGTCTTCGCCGCCGGCGGCCCACCGATCCGGATCGGAAACGCATGGCTGGGTGCTGTCGCGCACCGTCGGTCGTTCGAGTGTCACGGTCACCGTCGCTCCTCCCACTGAGCTATCTAATGAACAGAACTTTAGCACCTACATTTAGCGGTGCACTATCTGGCGATAAATTCCAATGATGAAGTTTTGCGCCCTAGGTCGCCCACGCCGCCGGTCAGCGTTAGCGCGTACTTCACTGATATCGGGCCAGGATGTGCCCCGTGATGTTCCGGAACCGTGATAACCGCTGGTTACACTGGCGCGGTGGAGGACGGCGGCACAGACGACGGGATTGCCCGTGCGGGTGCCGCTGTCGCAGCTCGCCGGCGTGAATTAGGGATCTCCCAGCGTGAGCTAGCACGCCAGAAAGTCATCACAGCCCCGGCGCTGATCCACTTTGAGAAGGGCCGGTCCTGGCCCAGGGAGCGCACCAGACACACCCTGGAGGAACTTTTGCAGTGGCCGGCGGGAACGATAGCGCGTATCCGTGCCGGAGGCACGGCTGATGAAGTGGCCGCCCCGCCGCCGGATGGGTCCGAGAGCGCTGTGCTGGTGGTGGATGCACTCAAGTTGGCCCTGGCCCGCTTCGACACCGCGATCGACGATCTGCCCGCGGCATCATCACCGGACTTCGCAAAACGCGCATCGACGATCCTGGCTGACCTGCGCAAGTTGGAGGCTCTTGCCGCGCGGGCGATGCGCCACAGCCAGGGCTCGCCGGCTGAGGTGGTCAAGTCGCTGGGGTTGATTCGCGGCCGCTATGACGAACTCATGCTCAAGACTGCGGCCCATCCGGAGGCCTCGTTGGGCCAGCGGCTCTACGCCGCACGACGCCGGGCGAACTTGAGCGCCGGTGAGGCGGCCGCGGTGGGCGGGCTCTCGGTAGAGCTGGTGGAGTCGGCCGAAGCTGGCGGGTCACTTAATGCCGAAGGTGCTGCGAGGGTGGAAACTCTGATCGCCGAGCTGTCCGGCCCCTAAGCCATGTCCCGAAATTGGTGCAGGAAGGTTTCGAACCGGGCTCGAAAATGGATGCATGAGAACATACTTGGCGACAGCGCTGACAGTGGCCGCTACTGCGGCGGCCGCGATCCCCGCGGCAGCCTGCGCTGCTCCGGCTGACGCCGCACCGGCAACGGCGACGGTGCTGCGCGTGGTCGACGGTGACACAGTGGACGTCATCGACGACGCTCGCGGACGCCTGCGAGTACGCGTGCTGGGCATCGACACCCCGGAGACAAAGCGGCCGGGTTACACCCAGGCATGCTGGGGCCGTGAGGCCACAGAGTTCGCGACCTCGACGCTGCTGAACCGTCGGGTCGCGCTGATCGCTGACGCCAGCCAGGATGCGCACGACCGTTACGGACGCACTTATCTGCACTAGTCAATCCGGTTCACCGGGGCCGGTCATCAGTCGGAGTCTTTGGAGCCTTCGAGGGCGCGGCTGAGCTGTTGATGTGGGACAGCTCTAGCTGGATGGTCGGTGAGTTCGCGTCGGGTTACGTGGTTTTGCGGGCGGTGAGGCGTTCGACGAGGCCGAGTTTGAAGCGTTCGACGCGTTCGATGTCGAGGTTGGGGTCGTTGCGGATGTGGTTGAGGGGGCGGCGCAGGAAGTGTTCGCCGCCGAGGGGAACGGTGAATGAAGCACCCCAGGTTTTTTCCTAGTTGGTTGTGAGGGCCGGGGTTGGCTGGCTCACGGGGTGTGAGGCGCCGGTGAGGGCGGCCTCGTACTCGGCTGGTGGAACGTAGCCAAGAGCTTCATGCAGGCGTTCCTGGTTGTACCAGGACACCCAGGCGGCGGTTGCCAGTTCGACGTCATCGACGCACCGCCAGGGTCTGCCGCGGTTGATCAACTCGGTCTTATAGGCCGCATTGACCGCCTCGGCGAGGGCGTTGTCATAACTTTGACCGGCTAATCGGGGTCGATGGACCCGCATTTGGGCGGAATGGTTCATCGTCGGGGTGGTGGTTTGGTGATTTTGCGGAGTTGTTCTTCGTGGCGTTTGACGCCTTCGGCGAGGGCTTCGACGGCGGTGCGTAGGTGGGCGACTTCGGTGGCGAGGCCGGTCAGGGTTCGGGCGTTGGTTTGTCGGGTGCGGTGTTCGTCGACGATGGCGCGTAGTTGGGGGTCGCGGTAGAGCGTGGCGCGGCTGGTCTGGGCCTGTTGGGCGACGGTGGTGAAGGTGATGGGCTGGCCGGAGGTGGTGAGGTCGGCGCAGACACGTTCGACTCTGATGAGGGTGCTTTCGGCGGTCATGCGGGCGCCGATTGGGCGATGAGGGTGTCGAGTCTGGTGATGAGCTTGCGATGCCGGTCGGCCTCGTTGATCCACCCGCGTTGTTCTGCGTCTGCGGCCAGGGTTCGGGCGTCGAGGCGTTGGGCGGCCAGGACTCCCAGGTGGGTGGCGTCGGTGTGGAAGCTGGGGCAATGTTCGCAGATGTTGGCGTACGGGCATGAGCCTTGTGCGGGTGCTCGCAGGCAGTAGCCGCCGGCGAGCCGTGATTTGATCGCCGGTGTGTCCTTCCAGTTGGCGCCGGTGACATCGGTGATCGGCAGTTGGGGGCCGGTGGTGGGCAGTCCTCCGATGTGGCTTTTCGCCAGGTCTAGGGCGCGTTCATATTCGGTGCGCACGGTGTGGTCGAAGAGATGTGCGTAACGCAGACTCATCTGGCTGGAGACGTGTCCGAGCAGCGCCATCAATGCTTGCAGTGACACTCCGGCGTTGATCAGGGCAGTCGCGTAGGTGTGCCGGAGTTGGTGCGGGGTGATGTGTCCCAGACCCGCGGTGTCGGCGGCGCGGTTCAATTCCTCGCGTACTGCATTCTGCGAGAGTCGTTTTCCGTGGTGGGTGAACAGGAAGTCCGCCGGTGCCCCGGTGCGGGGATGGATCATGGGTCGACCGGGTGAGCGGGTCGTGGTGATGCGGTCGACGAGGGTGAGGACTTCTCCGTCGAGGGGGACCATGCGTTCGGAGTCGAGTTTGCCGAGTGGAACCTTGAGCCAGGATCCCTGTCCGGGGATCTCGTGGATGCAGTCGAGTTCGAGGTCGAGTAGTTCGCCGATCCGTAATCCGCATGCGCGTTGCACCAAGAGTGCATCGGCGGCGAGTCGGTAGGGCGACTCCGATAATGCGGCAGTGAGTTTGCGGTCAGCGTCGACGGGGAGATATCGGGGTAGGAAGCGTTGGGGCCGTGGGAGATCGGTGCGGAAGATCAACCGCCGCGGGGGTGCGTCGTCCCAGCCCCACTCCGTGATCTCGGCGAGGAAGTTCCCGACTGCATGGACGCGTCGGATCCGGTCGGCGACGGTGATCGGTTCTCCGGTGACGCTGTTGACGGCGGTGGTCAGTGAAGTGATGAACGGTTCGATGTGGCGGCGGCGGTCCAGTTGCGACAAGGAGGTCAAGGTGGGGTCGACCGCGGCGAGGTATCTGCCGAACTGCGACAATCTGGTGGCGAGGCTGCTGACCGTTTTGGGTACGCAGGTGGCGTGTTTGCGGTTCAAGTAGGCCACGAAGGCGGGGCGCAACGCTGCAGGAACGTCGGCCATGCGTTCCTCGAGGGACAGCGCTGTGACCGCTGGCGGGGTTTGTGTGTCGAGGATGCCGAGGTGAAAGAGAATCTGGCGGGCACTGTGGGTGGTGCTGCGATAGTGTTTCGCGCCGCGCCCGGTCCGCGCCTGGCGAACATCGCAGGCGTGCAACAACTCCTGCAGATCACTGTTCCGCAGATCAGCTAGGGGGCGGCCGGTCTGGATCAGCAGTCGGGCGATGATCTGCGACCCGATCGCGGAGGCAACCCGCTGACTGAACCCCAATTCTATTGCAGCGGTCATGAACCGGTCGAGATCGGGTTGCAGGCAACTGTCGGTCAGTTCATGCCACAGGCTGCAGAGTTTGCGGCAGACGAGGTAGTCATAGCCTGGTTGCAGCCGTCTGCTGACCATCAAGAAGGTGATGAACGGCCGGGTTGAGCAATTCGCGGCCAACTGCTTGTCCAAGGAGATGTCCGCCCACGTTTGGACGTGCGGCCAGCGCCGCAGGAACGACCTGGCGGCTTGGGTGTAGGCGGTGTTGCCGCGGTCCCGTCGTTGCAGGTGCACCAGGTAGGCGGCGTAGATGTCCGCCGGCGTCTCAGGTGCGGGTGCGCAGTCGTGTGCGGGCAGCATCGTATTCCGCCTTGACATGTGTTGGCGCCAAATGGATGTAGCGGGCCGTGGTGTCGACGTGAGCATGCCCCAGTAGTGCCTGCATCACCGCCAGATCCACCCCGGCCTCGGCCATCGCAGTGCCGAAGGTGTGACGCAGAGCGTGTGGGTGACCAGCAAGCACACCCGATTTGAGTCGGTGGTATCGGAAGATGGTCCGAAGCCCTGCCGCGGTCAACGGCTGCCCCCGATTCGGCCCCTTGGCTACCAGGAACAGTCGAGTGCTCATCGAGTCGGGTCTTTCGGTGAGCAGATAGGTTTGGATCAAACCCGCGACCTCGACATCAAGAGGGACGCGGCGTTCTTTAGCGCCTTTGCCCATGACCCGGATCCACCGGGCACCGATGTCGACGTCGGTGACATCGAGGGTGAGTAGTTCACCGGATCGTAAGCCGGACAACAACATCAGACCTGCCAGCGACCTGTCCCGCCACGTCCGCAGACTCGATAACAGGTCGGCGGTTTCGCGGCGATTCAGCGCCCTGGGTAGCCGGCGCGGTTCGCGCAGGCGCAGCGCTGATCGTCGTTTCGGTCGGACCAGGTGTCCGAGTAGTCCGTTGCGTTCTTCAGCGCTGACTCGACGCGCTTCACGCCCAGTGGGGATCGGATTGCGCAGATCGGGTTCAGATAGCGTGCGGAAGGTGAACAACCCTGTCAAGGCCGCGAGACGGTGATTGATGGTCGTCGAAGCGTAGCGGTCGAGCCGCTTGCCGGTCATCGACACCACGTTGGCCGGACGTCCCTCGATCGGTGCCTGGCGGCAATATCGCATGAAGTCGAGCACGGTTTCGGTGGTCACCGACGCCAGGTCGACGTCGACGGCGGCGAGCCAACGGCAGAATGCGAGCAGGTCGTAACCGTAGGCACGCAGGGTTCTGGGTGAATAGTTTCGATCGGCGAGATAGCCGAGGTAGTCGTTGACCAACAGGTACCTGTCGGCGCCAGGCCCCGACAATGCCCAGGGGACTTCGGTGCCGACTTCCAGACGCAGCTCGCGCTGATTCGTCATAAGACAAGTGCAACCCCGCCGACCACCGCACGTCAAGCATTTCCGTTGTCGGCGTGTCATTTACGAGCACCAATTACCGCCGATTAGCCGGTCAACAGGCAATCGCCGCGGGATCCGACTGAGGGGGCGATCCCGAGCTCGGCCAGCCGATCGGTATAAGCCAGCGATAGGTACTGTGACCCGCGGTCGGAATGATGCACTAACCCAGATAGATCTGAATCTGCCTGCCACACAGCGTGGTTGAACGCCTGCAACGGAAGGTCCTCGGTGCGCATCGTCACCGAGACTGCCCAGCCGACGACCTTGCGGGTACAGACATCGGTGACGAACGCGGTGTAGCAGAACCCCTGCCAGGTCCGCACGAACGTGATGTCAGCGACCCAGAGCCGGTTCGGTGCAGAGGCCTTGAACTGACGGTTGACCAGATCAGCCGGCCGTTGATCGGCGGGGTCGGTGACCGTTGTGAACACCGGTCTGCCCCGTTGGACGCCGCGTAGGCCAGCCTTGTGCATTAATCGTCGTGTTTGTTCGCGGCCCAGGTGCCAACCGCGACGTTGCATCGCTGCGTGCATCTTCTTGACGCCGTACACCGAGAAGTTGTCTTGGTGCACGGTGTGCAGGTCGGCGATCAGCTGTTCGTCGCGGATCTCGCGATCGCAGGCCGGTCGGGTCCGCGCGGCGCGATAGCCTCGAGCGGTAAGGAACCCCGGGATTGCTGCCCGTAGGATGCGGCAGATGAGCTCGACCCCGAACTGATCGCGATGTGCGTCGATGAAGGCGATCATTTCGTCACGGGGCGGTCGAGCTCCGCTGCGAAAAACGCGGACGCTGACTTCAAAAGCTCATTGGCTCTGCGTAATTCGGCGACTTCACGTTTGAGCTTGCGGATCTCGGTGTGCTCGGCGCTGGTCGTGCCGGACCGTTCGCCAGCATCGACTTGAGCTTTGCGTCGCCACCGACGCACCGATTCCTCCGAGATGCCAAGTTTGCTGGCCACCGACTTGATGGCCTCGAACTCAGAAATATCCGAGGCTTCCATCATGGTGTCCAACATCCGCAACGCACGATCGCGAAACTCCGGCGAATACTGACGGGGCATGTTCCTGATCCTCCTATACGGATCGGAACAAAACCTGGGGTACTTCAGGTCTCGAAGATGGTGCGGGCGGTGGGTGGTGGGTCGAGGTCGATGGCGATGACCTGGCCGGCGAGACGTAGAACGCGGATGGCTTCGTCGATGGCGCGGTGGCGGATGTCGGTGGGCAGTTCGTGCCAGCCGAACACGCTCATCACCACGTCGAAGGTGTCATTGCCGAACGGCAGTGCGGCGGCGTCACCTTCATGCAGCGCCACGGTACCGATCCCGGCGCGGGTGAGGTAGCGGCGGCCGACGGCCAGCATTTCCGGGGAGATGTCGAGGCAATCCACTCGTGTGCTCGGGGATTTGCGGGCGAGCAGGCGGGCGGCGTAGCCGGTGCCGCCGCACAGTTCGAGCACTCGTTTCGGTTTCTGGTCGGCGAGGAGCTGGGCGAGCCGGTCATGGGGTCGGCCGGGGATGAACCGGTTGCCGGCTTCGAACAGCGGTCCGGCCAGGGCGAATTTGAGCCGGTTGCGGCCCCAGGGGCGGCTCATGTCGGCTGCCGTTCACTGGCGGTGACCGGGAGTGTCGATGTGTAAGTGCTTGGGGTGGTGGTGAATTGGTGGGCGCAGTCGGTCGAGCAGAACCACCAATCCCGGTCCTGGTAGCGGCGTCGCGCCCGGGCGGTTTCCGGGTTGATCCGCATGCCGCAGACCGGGTCGCGGGGGTAGCGGGCCTCGGTCAGGGCCAGCGTGTGTAGCGGAATCGGGGTGGTGATGCTGCGCAGCGGCGGAGCACCGATCGCTGGGGTGGACAGGCCTTGTCGGGTAGCGGCAGCCGCGATCGGGTCGGTGATCACGGCGTGGCCGGCCCCGGCGAGTGCGGTGATGCGGGCGGCGATGTTGACGGTGTGGCCGAACACGTCGCCGCCGCGGGCGATGACGGGTCCGTGATGGATTCCGGCGCGCAGCGCCAGGAACCCGTCCTCGCCGGCGACCTGCTCTGCCAGGTCGGTGAGGGTGGCCAGCATCTGGGTGGGTGTGTCGGCGGTCAACATGACCGCGTCCCCGATCGTCTTCACCAGCCTCACGCCCGGTTGTAGTGCAGCCTGTGCCAGGTCGGCAAGCCGCGCGGCGAGCTGGGCGGCTTCGTGGTCGCCGCAGATTTCGGTGAGGATGCTGTAGCCGGCCAGGTCGACAAACGCCGCCGTCGCCTCGACCGTGTCGAAGTCAGGTGTAGTGTCGGGCAGCATCATTGGTCTCATCTCTGGTGCGGCCGAGCCACGGTAGGAAGCGCCCCACTCGGGTGGTGTAGTCGCGGTAGGTGTGGCCGTGGACGCGGCGCAGGTAGGGCTCTTCCACTTCGCGCACCTGCAGCTGGATGCCGGCGATCGCGATCAGCAGGCCGGCGATCGCTATCGGGTTGGGCACCATCAGCGTCAGGCCGGTCAGGGTGAGCAGCAGTGTGGTGAAGATCGGGTTGCGCACAATCGCGAACGGGCCGCCGGTGACCAGCTCGGTGCGTTCGGTCTCATCAACCCCGATCCGCCACGAGGCCCCCAACCCCAGCTGGGCCTGCAAGGTCAGCCCGATGCCCACCACCGCAACCGCGATCCCAGTCGCATGAACCAGCAGATGGTCGGCGAAACGCAGTGGGGCGAGCCCGGCCAGGGCCGCCGCTGGGGCGCCGACGCCGACCAGCAGATAGCCCACGTCGGCGAGCGCGAGCGCCCACCATTCCAGGGTGCCGTCGGGCCGCCAACCCCGCCGGTTGCCGCTGTCGCCGATGCGGGCCAGCTGGATCCGGCGCCGACAGGCCCCGATCACCAGCATCAACATCGCGAACAGGCCCAGTGCAGTCAGTGCCATCGCCTGCTCCTTCCCGGTCGGCCCGTCCCCGCCCTGCGTCCTCATCCATCGGGTTGTATCGATGTTGGCGGGGTTGACCGATCAATAGTGTTGGACGCTATCATCGTCGTGTGGCGATGAAAAGTGGTTCGGTCGATCCCGCGATGTGCGGGAATGTGGATGCGGCGACGGCGTTGTTTCACAGCCTCTCGGATGGCACCCGGTTGGCGATCCTGCGCCGGCTGGCGGTCGGTGAGGCGCGGGTGGTGGATCTGACCGGCGAGTTGGGGTTGGCGCAGTCGACGGTGTCGGCGCATCTGGCGTGCCTGCGCGACTGCGGGCTGGTGGATTTCCGGCCGCAGGGCCGCGCCTCGGTGTATCGGCTGGCCCGCCCGGAACTACTGGACATGTTGCGGGCCGCCGAAGCTGTCTTGGAGGCCACCGGCAACGCGGTGGCGTTGTGCCCCAACTACGGCCACCCGACTGAGCGGAAGAAGGTTGCGCGATGAGTGAGGCGTGCGGCTGCGGCAGCGACGACCGCCCCGGCGAGGACGAGCAGGAACCCGAACGGCTTTGGGAGATCACCGAACTGCGCGCCGCCGCGGTGGCGGGCGTGGTGCTTTTGGCCGGCTATGTGGTCGGCTGGTCCGGCGGCCCCCATGCGGTCGAAATCGGCCTGTATGCGCTCGCCTTGGTGATCGGTGCCTACACGTTCGTGCCTTCGACGCTGCGCCGGCTGGCGCAGGGCAAGATCGGGGTCGGCACGCTGATGACGATCGCCGCGGTCGGCGCGGTGATCCTCGGCGAGGTCGGCGAGGCCGCCATGCTGGCGTTCCTGTTCTCCATCAGCGAGGGCCTCGAAGAATACTCCCTCGCCCGCACCCGCCGAGGTCTGCGGGCGTTGTTGTCGCTGGTGCCCGATGAGGCCACCGTGCTCCGCGACGGTACCGAAACCACCATCGCCCCAGCAGAGTTGGCGGTGGGTGACCGGATGCTGGTCAAGCCCGGCGAACGCGTCGCCACCGACGGCACGATCGTGTCGGGGCGCACGGCGCTGGATGTTTCGGCCATCACCGGCGAATCCGTGCCGGTAGAGGCCGGGCCCGGTGATGAGGTGTTCGCCGGGTCGATCAACGGCACCAGCGTGCTGGAGGTTGAGGTCACGTCCACTGCTGCTGACAACTCGTTGGCCCGCATCGTGGCGATCGTGGAGGCCGAGCAGTCCCGCAAGGGCGAAGCCCAGCGCCTGGCCGACCGCATCGCCAAACCCCTGGTCCCCGCGATCATGATCGCCGCGGTCCTCATCGCCGCCATCGGCAGCGTGTTGGGCGATCCGCTGGTGTGGATCGAACGTGCCCTGGTGGTGTTGGTGGCGGCCTCTCCTTGCGCGCTGGCGATCTCGGTGCCGGTCACGGTGGTCGCCGCGATCGGCGCGGCTAGCAAGCTCGGTGTCTTGGTCAAGGGCGGGGCGGCGCTGGAAGCCCTGGGCGCGGTCCGCACGATCGCGCTGGACAAGACAGGCACCCTGACCGCCAACGCACCCACCGTCATCGACGTCGCCACCACCAACGGCGCCACCCGCGAGCACGTGCTGGATGTGGCGGCGGCGTTGGAGGCCCGCAGCGAACACCCCCTCGCGGCAGCGATTCTCGCCGCCGCGCAGGGCCCCGTGCAACCGGCTGATGACGTGCAGGCGGTCACCGGTGCCGGGTTGACCGGCGCGCGGGATGGCCGTCGATTGCGGCTGGGCCGCCCCGGCTGGCTTGACCCCGGCCCGCTGGCCGGCCAGGTCGCGGCCATGCAGGCCGCCGGCGCCACCGCCGTGCTCATCGAAGACAACGACCAGATCATCGGGGCAGTCGCGGTGCGCGATGAGCTGCGGCCCGAAGCCGCCCACGTCGTCGCCCAGCTGCGCCGCGGCGGGTATCAGGTGGCCATGCTCACCGGTGACAACCAAGCGACCGCCCACGCATTGGCCAAGCAGGTGGGCATCGAGGTCGTGCATGCCGATCTGCGGCCCGAAGACAAAGCCGCGCTAATTGGTCAAATGCGCCAACGTTCCTCGACGGCCATGGTCGGTGACGGCGTCAACGACGCCCCGGCCCTGGCCACTGCCGATTTGGGTATCGCCATGGGCGCGATGGGCACCGACGTGGCCATCGAAACCGCCGACGTCGCGCTGATGGGTGAAGACCTGCGCCACCTCACCCAAGCACTGGCCCACGCGCGGCGCGCGAGGCGGATCATGCTGCAAAACGTCGGCCTCTCACTGGCATTGATTACGGTGCTCATTCCGCTCGCCCTCACCGGTGTCCTCGGGCTGGCCGCGGTCGTCGCGGTGCACGAACTCGCCGAAATCGTCGTCATCGCCAACGGCGTGCGCGCCGGACGCACCAAGCCCCTCGGGGGCACCATCATCGAAACCGGAACCGACTCCCACCGGCTGGCCCACACCCGCAACCAGAAGACCACGGCAGCCAGCTGAACTCGGGGCCGCAACATCGGGGTAAGACCCCGGATCGATCACGTCAACGGCGTCGCACTCCGAAGCGCCGCCAGCACGCGATCCCTGGTCGGAAGGTCCAATCGGCACGCATCAGCTGCCAGCTCAGTGCCCGGCTTCATGACATCCATACCATCAACGAGCACTGTTGGCGATGGATATCCACCGACCCTTTCCACCACCACATCTTCAGCGATATCAACCTCAGACAGACACTCGGCGAGCAAGCGCCGAGCCGCCGCCGCATTCGGACATCCCGGGCTCGTGAGAAGTTCCACACGCATACATCTAGCTTCGCTCAATACGCGCGTTGGATCGGGATGGCTGGCCGGTGGGTGGTGTGATCGCGGTGGAAAGGTTGGCGGCCAAGGCCTGGACGCGCGTGGTGATGTCGTCGCGGATGATTCGCATGCGGTCGATTCCGTCGATGCCGCGCAAGGAGGGTTCGTCGGTATCCCACCGCTGGATGGTGACGCCGGGACAGTACTCGTCGAGGTGGGCTTGGCTGCCGACGATGACGACCAGGTCGGCGTCGTCGAGCATCTGCGCGGTGAGTTGGGCGGGCTGATGGTCGCTGATGTCGACGCCGACTTCTGCCAAGGCTTGTACCGAGAGGTCGTTGACGGCGGTCTTGGCGCGGGTGCCCGCCGAGCTGACGTGGATGGTCGGTCCGGCGATCTGGCGCATGAGCCCGGCGGCCATGACCGATTTTCCGGCGTTACTGACGCAGACGAACAACACTGATGTGTCAGCCATATTCGGTGTGTTCCCTTGAGGTTTTCGCGGCTACCGGGTGACGGGCACGTTCAGGTCGGCCAACAAACGGTGGACGCGTTCTTCGATGTCGTCGCGGATCGGGCGGACGGCGTCGAGGCCCTGGCCGGCGGGGTCGGGCAGTTCCCAGTTCTCGTAGCGTTTCCCGGGGAAGATCGGGCAGGCGTCCCCGCAGCCCATGGTGATGACGACGTCGGCCGCCTGCACAATTTCGTCGGTCCAGGGTTTGGGGTATTCGCCAGTGATGTCGATACCGACTTCGTGCATGGCAGCGATCGCGGCGGGGTTGATCTCGTTGCCGGGTTCGGATCCACCGGACCAGGCGACGGCCCGGTCACCGGCCAGGTGGGTGAAGTAGCCCAGCGCCATCTGCGAGCGGCCGGCGTTGTGGGTGCACAGGAACAACACGGTCGGTTTGCCGTCGCTGATCTTTCCTTCCACTCTCGCCAGGGCGTGCAGGCGTTGGCGGGCGAACCGTTCGGCCAACAGCGGCAGGAAGTTCGGAATGGTGGCCCGGCCGGCGAACTGGTCGTAGGACGAATGCAAGAACCGTTCGATGGTTTCGGTACCGAAGGTGCCATCGAACTCACCGCCCAGCCGGGTCGCCGCGGTTTTCAGGGCGAGTTGCTGGTCGATGGACAGATCGTGGCGAAGCTCGTGGGTGACGGGGCTGTCAGTCATGGATTGGGTTCCGTTCTCGTCGTCGAGCCGTCGGCAGGAAGGTGTTGGGAGGTGTGGTGGTGGAACCGGTTGCGCAACGCCAAGGACACGTAGACCAACCCGACCAGGACCGGGACTTCGATCAACGGGCCGACGACGCCGGCCAGGGCTTGGCCGGAGGTGGCGCCGTAGGTGGCGATCGCGACGGCGATGGCGAGTTCGAAGTTGTTGCCCGCGGCGGTGAACGCCAGGGTGGTGGTGCGCTCATAACCGAGATCGAGCATGGTGCCGAGCAGGTAGCCTCCGCCCCACATGATCGCGAAGTACGCTAGTAGCGGCAGGGCGATGCGGGCGACGTCGAACGGTTGGTGGGTGATCTGGTCGCCTTGCAGCGCAAAGAGAATCACGATAGTGAACAGCAGCCCGTAGAGCGCCCACGGCCCGATCCGGGGCAGGAACTTGGCCTCGTACCAGTCACGGCCCTTGGTTTTCTCGCCGAGCCGGCGCGACAGGTAGCCGGCCAGCAGCGGGATGCCCAGAAATATGAGCACGGACTTGGCGATCTGCCATGGGGAGGTGTCGATGGTGGTCTGTTCCAGGCCGAGCCAGCCGGGCAGCACCGACAGATAGAACCAGCCCAGCAGGGCGAACATGATGACCTGGAAGATCGAGTTGAGCGCCACGAGGACGGCGGCGGCTTCCCGGTCGCCGCAGGCCAGGTCGTTCCAGATGATGACCATGGCGATGCAGCGGGCCAGGCCGACGATGATCAGGCCGGTCCGGTATTCGGGCAGGTCGGGCAGCAGCAGCCACGCGAGCGCGAACATCAGCGCGGGGCCGAGCACCCAGTTCAGGACCAGTGAGGACAGCAGCAGCTTGCGGTCGCCGGTGACGGTGTCGAGGCGGTCGTAGCGGACCTTGGCCAGCACCGGGTACATCATGATGAGCAGGCCAAGAGCGATGGGTAGTGAAATCCCGTCCAGCTGAACGCTTTCCAGCGCGGTGTTCAAGCCGGGAACCCAGCGGCCCAGCAGCAACCCGGCGACCATCGCCGCGCCGATCCACAGCGGCAGGAACCGATCCAGGGTGGAGAGCTTGCCCACGACCGCTGGGGCCGGGGTGGTGGTGTCGGTCATGCCGACACCCCGGCGGCTGCGTCAATGCCGAACAGGACGGCGGGGCTGGCCAGCGCGTCGGGCACCACGGCGTAGTACACCCAGGAGGCCCGGCGCTGTGAGGTCAGTAGCCCGGCGTCGCGCAGCACTTTGAGGTGGTGGCTGATGGTCGGTTGTGACACCTCGATGTCGGCGGAGATGTCGCAGACGCAGGCCTCACCACCGGCGTGGCTGGCGATCGCGGAGAACAGCTGCAGGCGTACCGGATCGGCCAGCGCTTTGAGTTTGACCGCCATGTCCGCCGCGTCCGCGGCGGTAAGGGGTTCGCGCAGCAGCGCCCCGGGTGGGCAGCACGCGTCCCCGTCGGTCAACGACTCCTGCGACTTCGACATACATCAATATTGACGGATATCGAAGTTGTTGGCAAATGAAACGTCAGGTGAAGGTGAGTTGGGCGGCGTGGAAGTCGAAGTGGCGCCCGGGGTAGCGGTAGACGTCTTCCAGCGTCATGTAGTCGGAGAAGAACGGATCCCATCCCGGCGGGAAATGCATGCCGCGCCGCAGGGTGTCGTCGGTCTCGCGGGCGAGCCGGTGTTGCAGTGAGTCGATGACCCGGTGGAGTTTGGCGCCCATCCTGCGCCGGTTGTAGACCATGGCGGCGGCGCATGATCCGTAGTAGTTGATTTGATGAAACGGCGTGGTCGCGGCGTTGAGCAACCGGGCGTATGCCCCGCTGACGCGGTCAGGTAGTCGGCCCATCACCCGCACCAGGGGCAGCAGCCGCTGCACGACCATGTAGCCGAACACCATGTGGAACAGCAATTGGCCGTTGGTCCACCGGGTTCCGCGCGTCGGCGCATCCCAGTCGTCGGGGCCGGCGGCCGCCAGTAGCTGGTGGAACGTGACACGCGCGCGCTCCAGATCGGCAGCGATGGCATCGCGGTCCATGCCCCGATCATGCGCCTGCCGCGGCCATGTGACCACGGCCGCGGCAGGTGCGATCGGCTAGCAACAGGACGCTGCGGCGGGGTCAGCCTCCTTGGAGGCTCCGCCGCAACACACCCCACCCTCGCCGTCGGCGGAATCGTCGAGGTGCTGTGGGCTGGTGCCGAAGGTGTCGGAGTCGGCCAGCACCGTGTAGACCTCCCATTTCTCTCCGGCCGGCCCGGTCACCCAGACCTTGTCCTGGGTGGCGAAGCAACACGTGGTGCCGATCTCCTCATCGGTGAACAGCCCCTCGCCGGTCAGGCGGGCGATCTCGGCGTGCACCTTGTCGCTGGATTGGACCTCGACGCCGAGGTGGTTGATGGTGCCGCCCTTACCGGGATTTTCCAGCAGCACCAGCTTCAGCGGCGGCTCGGCGACGGCGAAGTTGGCATAGCCGGGCTTGACCTTGGCGGGGTCGACGCCGAACAGTTTGGTGTAGAACGTGATCGCCTCGTCGAGGTCATCGACGTTGAGGGCGAGTTGCATACGGGACATGATGGACCTCCCACTAGGGATGAGACATATATCGAACTGGCGCGTCGACCTCAGGATGCCACCTTTTTGATATATGTCAAGACAGGTGGCAGGATGGGGTCATGCCCAAAGCGCTGCCCGTGATCGACATGTCCGCCCCGGTGTGCTGCGCCCCGGTCGCCGCGGGCCCGATCAGCGACGCCGATGCCCTGCAGGTCGCGATGCGGCTCAAGGCGCTCGCCGACCCGGTGCGGGTCAAGATGATGTCGCTGCTGTTCAGCTCACGCCCCGGCGAAGAGACCAGCGGCGATCTGGCCGCGGTGCTCGACCTGAGTGAATCCACCGTCAGCCACCACCTGGGCCAGCTCCGCAAAGCCGGGCTGGTGATCTCCGACCGGCGCGGCATGAACGTCTTTCACCGCGTCAAACCCGAAGCCCTGCAGGCACTCTGCGTCGTCCTCGACCCCAACTGCTGCACCTAGCTGTCAGAAGGACGGTCCCTTACTGCTCGCGTCAGGACGTGTGCGCGGCAAGGAGTACCGGGGCCGCCTCGGTGAGGGCTGCCAGCCTCGCCGCCTTGCGGTCGGCGTGCTCAATGGTGAGGCGTAATTGGTTAACGTCGCCCAGCCACCGGTTCTTTTGGGCCTCGACCACCTGGAGGCGAAGGTTGTCACGGATCTCATCGAGCCTTGCGGCCTGGGCCGGTTCAACCTCGCAGAAATCGCACCGGATGCAGGCATGTTCATGGGAACAGTCAGATCCATAGGGGCGGTGGCAATTGCCGAGCGCGATCCGGCGCTGGCCGAAGTGTTCGACGAACTCGTCCCATTCGGCTTGGGTGGGCTCACGGTATTCGGCCGATGGCCGTGCCTGTCTACGGTTGTCGATGAACCGGTCATATGCCTCGAAGACATCTTTCTGATACACCGCGGTGTAGCCGCGCGTGACTTCGATATTGTTGTGGCCCACCATCTTTGCGGCCAAATGGATCGGGAACCCGGCGTTGACGATGTCGGTGATGAAGATCCGGCGAAAGTCGTGTGGCGTGAAATGCAGCGAAGTACCGTCAGCGTCCTTCAAGGCCATGCTGTTGGCCAGCTCTGATAACCACTTTCGGACCGTGCACTGGTTGATTACCCGCGACCGTCCACCCTCTCGGATCTGGATCAGATGCGGCATCGGCGCCGACACCTGGCGTTCCTGTGTGTCGATTCGGCAGCACAGCGGAACGCGGTCATCGATGCTGACGAACTCGACCAGTCGCGCCAAGGTGGTGGTCAACTCCGGGCTGCAGGGAAATATCCGCTCCTGATCGGTCTTGCTCGGTGCGATCTGCAGGAGCGGTATCACGGTGCCATCGGGTTTGCGGTACTGCTTGATGCTCAGATGGGTCAGCTCCAGCATCTCTTCGATCCGGATACCGGTGTGGCGCAACACCTCGATGATCGTCCAGGTCATGAAGGCCCGTGTCACGGTGTAGTGGATGTCAACCCGCTTCTCCGATCCATCCTGCAGAACATGGATGCGCACTCGGTCGGCCCGCTTGCCCGGTGTGTGCTTGATGTAGGTGCTCCCGTGCACGGCGAACGGTTCACCGAACGGCGCTGTCGTCGCGACCGCTTGCAGCTCTGCTGCTTGCACGTACGCCCGCCGGGCTGCAGCGACGAGTGCATCGACGTGCGGGGTGAGGGTGCGGGTGCGGGCATGCATGCGGTGTGCCCGCTGGGCCCGGCGCTTCTGCTGGCCTCGGACGTCGCGGATGCTGACCGGGCATGAGACAGCCCAATGGGCCCACGTCGAGGGATCCTCGTGGGACCAGGCAGCCACGTCGAGGTAGAAGCTGCGGACCGCTCCCAGAATGCTCTCGGCGTGCCGGCGCGGAGTCCCATCCGGTTTGGTGCGCAACCACTCTTTCCAGGCGGATGCCTGGGCCTTCGTCAAACTGATTGTGTCGATGCCGGGGTTGGCGTCTTCGATCGGTTTCCAGAACAGCTTCACCAGGTTTCGGCTGGTTCCGTCCAGGCTGGCGTAGTCCTGACCGACGGCGATCTCGGCGAGGTAGGCGATCAACAGTCCTCGCACGCTGGGAGCTCGCACATTGAAGCGGTCGACCAGTTCGGTGGGACTGAGACGTTTGGCGATGAGGTAGTGCCGCAGGTCGTCGGCTTCACCGGCGAACAGTCCGCCGCGGCGTCCGTAGTGCCACATGGCGAGAAGATCCCCCGGCATCCTGCCGGTCGAGACGAGAAAGTCTCGGTAGGCCAACACATGCTGGCTGTGCAGCTCGGTGATTGGCAGCCCGTTGCAGATGCTGATACGTACCAGGTGGGTGGCGGTTCGCCATTTCTTCACTTCCGGTGCGCCCTCGTGCTCCGCGGCGGCGAAGTAGCGATCCCACGCCTTCGGTTCGTGCGTGGTCGTCCAGTCACGGTAGAACCGCGCCTGCTTGTTCTCGATCAACCAGTCATGGCCGGGACGAATGACCCCCAGCATTATGAGTGCGTTGATCGACAGCCTTGCCCCAAGCCGTGTATGCGATCCGGTTGATAAGGCTGGGCACCACGCCTTCGGCTGGCGATCGGAATCGCTGGCGATCCAACGGTCTTGATAACTGTCGCCGACAAAGCCATCCAGCCAGTCCAATAGGCGACTCAGCCAGAGCCGTGCACCGCTGCGGGCTACTGCCTCGCTGCGGTACTTCTCACTCATCCGTGCCATCACGAGCGGAAGTCCCGCAGTGATGATGCGTTCACGTTCGGCGCAGGTGACAGTGTTTCCGAACCACGGATGGTCCTCGGGCGTCGGGGACAGCGAAGGCAGTACTTCGACTGGATGGTTGGCAAACGCAGACGAACTCGCCAGCGACTGGGCACGCGTGAGCACCCGCGCCATCAGAATGCCCGACCGAAAAGAACTTGGAGATCTTCTGCCGCATAGCCTTTCGCCGGCGTGGGCTGCGGTGACGGGGGTCTATTCCAGTGCTGATCAAGTTTGTCGACGAGTTCGGCTACGGTGGGTCGCAGGTAGCGTGTGGTGCTGGCGATCGACGCGTGCCGCATCAGCTCCTGCATTTCCGCGATGGTCATGTTCTCGTCCTGGGCGAGACGCATGCAGAAGGTGTGCCGGAAGTCATGCATCGTGACGTTGGAGCCCAGCAGCGCGTTGCTGCGTTCAAGGATCTGTCGCATTGCCCAATAGCTCAGCGGCCGCGGTGTGCCGCGCAATGTCAGCCAGACTGGCTCTTCAGGCGGACCCACGGGGCGCTCAGCAAGGTACCGGGCGATCCAGAGATACGCAGTGGGACTGATACGGACCATGACACGACTTCCATTCCCGCCCTTGGGTATTACATCGGCGGTTTGGTCGGCGGCATGGAGCATCCCCCGCCGCATGCTGAGCAGTTCACTGGCGCGTAAACCAGAGGAGATCGCCGTAGCGACAATGGCACGGTCGCGGTTTGTTCTCAGCGATGCAAATACCTCCTCGTACAGGTCGTCGCTGAGCGCGCGCGGCGCACGTTCCACTAGCTTCTGCCGATAAGGCGCGCGCTTTTGGGGGCGCGGGTTATCGAAGTGCTGGCGGTGCACGTCGAGTCGAGTGAGATCGTCGCGCGATTTCGGTACCGGGTTGATGAGCGGCCCGAGATCCGACTCCAGGGCGAACTCGTAGAAGCCACTGAGCGACGACAGTCTGCGATTCATCGACGACCGCGCGTAGGAAGACTCCAGGTAGGCCTTGCCCGTCCGCTCGTTCACAGAACCTGGGGTCGGCCGATGAGTATCCGCACTCGATCCGCGGCGTCGTTGCGGGTTCGCGCGACACCGGTACCACCTCACCCAGTCCCGGACTTCGCCCCGCGTTGCCTGAGTCCACGAAACCTGCAGTGCGCCGAGGAAACGACTCCAGCTCAGTAGGTCGTACGCATAGGCGCGCAGCGTCGCAGGCGAGTTGTCGCACGCGAACAGGTCGGCCAACCACAGATTGACGTGGTTTACGCCGGCACCCGACTCGTCGACCAAACGCCACGGCAACGAGCCCGCATTGCCGCGAACGACCGCACCAAGCCTCGGGACATCGAGAACCTCCACAAGTCTCGGTTCGATCCCGTCATCCATCACAGCCCCTGGTCCGGAAGTTCAATCTGCGTGGAGACTAAACGCACCGGCCGACAAGTTGAGCCTGCACAGCCGCACCACGTGGATCATCCAACTGCAGTTAACCGCACTTATCTGCACTAGTCAACCGGACATCGCACGCAAGGCCCCTGCGACGGGCACAGGACAGCCACGGGTGCGCCAGCTGCGCCCGCAACGGATCTCCGCCCGGACGTCAACGACACGACCGCAGCCACCACGCGGGCCAATCGCCGATAGCCCCGCCAGCTCACCCGCACGACAGGAGCCAACTCGATGCCACGAATCACTGAACAGGCCCGCTAGCCCGGATTTTTCGTGAAATGTTGTGGGTGTCGGGTGTAGATAAGCGAAAGTGCCTGTCCTGCAAGGGATAATTGGACTTCTCGACGGTTCAAATATCCTGACTGGAAGGCACTTCGCAGGTGAAGAATATCGCGGTGGCATCGCGGGTGAAAGTCTCGGCCGACGGCCATGGTGTCGTGTCGCATGCCGGGATGGGCATACTGCGTGAGCTCGCCGACCGGACGGGGTTATCGGCGCAGGTTACCGCCGCGTTGGCGGACACCTACCGCGGCCCGTGGGTGTATGCGCCCGGGGAGGTGTTCGCCGATCTGGCGGCCGCGGTGGCCGACGGGGCGGACTGCATTGACGGGGTCGGCCAGTTGTGCGGTGACCGTGAGCATGTGTTCGGCGCGAAGGCGTCGACGACCACGATGTGGCGGTTGGTCGATGAGCGCATCGATGCCGCGCACCTGCCTGGGGTGCGGGCCGCACGGGCCGCTGCGCGGGCGGCGGCCTGGCAAGCCGGAGCCGCCCCCACCACTGATGGCTGGCTGCATATCGACATCGACGCCACCCTGGCCTCAAAATTTCACGGTAGGCCGGGTTGGACGGTGGCGGTTGCTGACCGGCCGTCTTGATCTTGCTTTCATGGTTCCGGGTATGTCTCGGCGCCGCGTGTCGTGCGGTGGCGCCGGTTTCCACGGTCCCGGTGGGTGGTTCGCTCCTTACTTTGGGGTCGTCGTGACAACGGCCGGTGCGTCAGGGGATGGCCAGGACGCGGTTGAACGCGTCGGCGAATTCCTGCGCCCAGGGCCAGGTTTCGGGGATCCGCAGGATCAGTTTGCGGGAGTGGGAGACGAGCCGGGCGGCGGCGTGCAGTAGCCGGTAACGCAGCGTGTGCGGCTCGGCCTTGGCCAGCGGCCCGTCGAGGAGCAGCAGCCGGGTCCAGCACAGCAGGTCGATCGCGATGGCGGCGGCGGTGACCCAGGCGGTGTTGATGGCGAATGACGCCGACGGCCACCTGGCCAGACCGGTCGCCTTGCCGTTGCGGATGAACCCCTCGACGCGGGCGTGCACCCGGTGGCGGGCCTCGAGCCGCTGCACCTGCCCGCCGCGGGTGGCCGTGGCGGTCACCTGGTAGCGGTATCCGTTGAGTTGTTCGAACAGCGACAGTTGGGTGCCGTGCTCGATCTTCTCCCGCCGCACCAGGATCCGCATGTCGGTGGGCCAGCCATCCAACCGGTCCCCGCCGGCGGAGTCCCGCAGCAGCCCGGTCAGCTCGGCCACCTGGGCGTCCTCGCGCGGATCGCCGGCCGGGTCGAGCGCCGGTGACCACACATCCTCGGGGGTGTGGCCGATCGCGGTGCGGGCCCGCTCGTCCAAATCGAACCCGACCGAATAGGCCACCGACCAGCCCGGCCGGTTGTTCAGCGCGGTGAGGTGCTCGATGACGGCGTGGCTGGACCCGGCGCCGTCGATGGTGACCAGCAGGTTGCGCCGCCACCGCGCCGGGATTGCGGCGATCGCGGCGTCGATGATCGCGACGTGGTCTTCGGCGGTGTTCGACCCGGCGTTTCCCTTCCGCGCGATGATCGCCAGCAGTTCCCCGGTGTTGTCACACCACGCCGTCAACGGGTGGAAACCGTAGCCACCCTTGAAGTTCCCGGCCGCGCACTCCTTGTCCGAGTGCGCGGTGACCAGGGTGGCGTCGATGCGGATCACGATCACCGGCCCCAGATCCCCGTAGCAGGTGCGCGCGGGCGGGATCCGCCCGTGCCGTGCCGCGATCAGCTCCCACACCCGTTCCCGGGTCTTGTTGCGCGCCGTCGCGATCCGCGCCAGCGCCGCGTGGTCGAGTTCGTTCAGCGACCGCCACATCGTCGGGATCGACGCGACCGGCCCGAACAGTCGCCCCTGATCCCGCAGCACCGCGGACCCGGCCAGGTTCTCCGCACCGCCGGCGATCGCGACCGCCACGTCGCGCCACACCGCGCCCCGGTCGTGGGTCACCTCCGGCCGCGACACCGCCGCCGACAACGCCTCGGTAAGTCCGGTCGCGTCGGCGAGCATCCGCGGGATCACGTTCCCGGCATGCCCGACCACATCGCCGCCGCGCACCTCCACACGCAGACTCTTCGACCAATCACTGTTATCGTGCATCTGTCAGGTGCGCTCCCTTCTCGGATAGCTACGGCATGGAAACCATGATTATCCTTGAGGCAGCGCACCTTTCACATTCACGACACCCATCGACGACTGCCAATTACGTGAAAGATCCAGGCTGGTGATCGACCACTCCGACAACAAAGCCGGGGCTGCCCCGACCTGGAAGAAGACCTTCAGTCTTCATCCGCTGCTGGCGTTTCTGGACCGCCCGCAGATCGCCGGCGGGGAAGCCCTGGCCGGGATGCTGCGCACCGGCAACGCCGGCTCCAACACCGCCAGCGACCACATCATCGTCCTGGAGCAGGCGCTGGCCGCCCTGCCGCCGCGGTGGCGGCCCGACCCGGACCATCCCGACGACCCCGATAAGCCGAACGTGCTGGTGCGCTGCGACACCGCCGGAGCCACCCACAAATTCGCCGAAGCATGCCGTGCGGCAGGGGTGGGGTTCTCCTTCGGGTACCCCGTCGATTGGCGCGTCCAGGACGCCGTGGACACGCTCAACCTCGGTCAGGGATGGTATCCGGCGATCGACACCGACGGCGGTATCCGCGACGGGGCCTGGGTTGCCGAGGCCACCGACCTGGTCAACCTGGCCTCATGGCCGACCGGGACCCGGCTGATCCTGCGCAAGGAACGCCCCCACCCCGGCGCGCAGTTGCGGTTCACCGACGCCGACGGCATGCGGGTCACCGCGTTCATCACCGACACCCCCGCCGGCATCGTGCCCGGCCAAGTCGCCGGTCTGGAGCTGCGGCACCGTCAGCACGCCCGCGTCGAAGACCGTATCCGCGAACTGAAGGCCACCGGCCTGGGTAACCTGCCGTGCCACGGTTTCTGGGCCAACGCCGCATGGCTGGAAATCGTGCTGGCCGCAGCCGATCTGGTCACCTGGTGCCGGCTCATCGGATTCAGCGACCACCCCGGCCTGGCCCGCGCCGAGATCACCACATTCCGCTACCGGATCCTGCACGTCGCGGCCCGTGTCACCCGCGGCGCACGCCAACTGCGACTACGTATCGATGTCACCTGGCGGTGGGCATCGCAGATCGCGGCCGCCTGGCAACGCACAGGTGGTAGATCACGTTGTGGTGCGCGGTCGGGTCGGTGAGTGCGAGTGCGGCCACCGCGGCGGCGTCGCGAGCGTCGATGAAGCTGGTGCGGCCCCGGCCCGCCGGGATGAACAATTCTCCGCGCTCGGCGATGTCGATGCCGTGGGTCGAGATGGCGCGGTGCAGATTCTGCATGAAGAAGCTGCACCGCAGGAACGTCCAACCCATCGAGGAAGCCTTCAACGCGGCTTCTACTTTGTAGTGCGGGATGAAGGGGGCGCGGTCAGCGCCGAATACCGACACGTACACCACATGTCTGCAGCCAGCTGATTCGGCGGCATCGATGAACGGGATCACTGCTTCGCGGGCAGCCCGGTTGCCAGGCACCGGGAACAACAGAAACAGCGTCTCGACCTCGCGCAACGTGTCCGCCCACGTCGCGCGCTCGAAAAAGTCGAACCGGCACACCTGCGCCGCGTTGCCCACGCTGTCGCGCAACTGCTCGGGATGCCGACTGGCTACCCGCCACGGACGGTGGGGCAAATTCGTGCGAAAGGTTTCGACCAACTCGCGGCCGACATTGCCTGACGGACCGGTGATCAACAGCATGGTAGGTGCCTACTGAAAAGAGCCTGAACGACCGCACTCGTCGCTGCGCCTGTTGGTTTGGAGTAGCGGACTGGCATCGCGCCTTAACACTTCCGCGATCAGGACTCGATCGTGTCCTTCTGGTGGAAGTGCCGCCAAAGCCGGGCACCGCCGGACAGCGCGACGAGTATTCCGAAACCGCCGATCACGATGCCCACGAACAGCGACACGAACATCGGATCGATCGAGTCGCCGATCGTGCCGGCCCCGAAGATGCTCCCGACAAGGAACCCCAGCAACGGCGCCAGTACAGCGACCGCACCTCCCAGCAACACCCGCCACATTCCCGGCGGAGTGGGCTCGAGGACAACGGGGCGGCCGGCTTCGATGGCGTCGACGTCAGATGCCGTCACGGCCGGTTCGGGAGTCGCGCTAGTCATCGGATCTCACCCTCCTGATGTGGGGGACGGCGTCGCCAGGGACGCCCTTGTCGGCTTTTCCTTCGAGGAACGGGCGGACGATATCCATTGGGATCGGGAAGACGACGGTCGAGTTCTGGTCGGCGCCGAGTTCTAGGAGGGTCTGCAGATAGCGCAGTTGCAACGACGCCGGACTCTCACTGAGTGTTATTGCGGCATCGCGTAATTCTGCGGACGCCTGCAACTCGCCGCGTGCGCTGATCACCTTGGCCCGTCGCTCGCGCTCTGCTTCGGCCTCGCGGGCCATCGCCCGCTGCATCATTTCGGGGATCTCGACGTCCTTGATCTCGACGACCTCGACTCTGACTCCCCACGGCTCGGTCTGGCTCGCGATGGAGGCGGCCAGGTCCTCATTGAGGTCGGCACGGTGCGCGAGCAGCGTGTCGAGTTCGGCGCGTCCGACGACCGAGCGCAGGGTCGTCTGGGCGATCTGAGACGTGGCGACCGCGAAGTTCTCCACGGTCATCACCGATTTCGTAGGATCGGTCACCCGGAACAGCACCACGGCGTTCACGCGCGCGGTCACGTTGTCGCGGGTGATGACCTCCTGCGGCGGGATGGTCAGTGTCACCGTACGTAGGTCCACACGCACGAGCTTGTCGATGGCGGGCAGGACGACGACGACACCCGGTCCCAGTGGTCCACGCAGCCGGCCGAGGCGGAAGGCCACCCCGCGTTCGTACTCCTTGACGATGCGCAGCGACGCGACCGCCAAAGCGACAAACAGTGCGATAACAAGAATGACGATCACCGTTGAAAAACTCATCAGCGCGCCCGCTGAGATTGCGGCGACTCCCGACGATCGGACGCGTAAGAGGTACGACGGCGGATTTCCGTGTCGGCCAATTGCTTTCGCGTCTCAATGTTCTCGTCAAGTGACTGGAAGACGACGCCCGGCGGTACGGCCGGGGTGCGACGCAAGTGCGACCACAGTGGCAACGAGAATAGAGCGACTGCGACAGCGCAACCCACCAGCAGGAGCGTCTCCAGCACGGCCTTTGCAGCCGGGGCCATGGCCAGCGGCCATATGACGGCGATGGCGCTTACCGCGCAGGCGATACCGCGATGGAAGCGCGCCGCCTCCGAGGCCGGCCAGCTGTCTATCGCCCGACTCACCTCCCGGCCGTCGTTGGATGACGTGCACGTCTGCTTGACCGGACAGGCGTTGCAGATCGTCGGGCTCCCGCGGTAACGCATCACCCGGTTGTCGGGGTCGAACGACTTGGGCCACAGCCACTGATCTTCCGGGCACATCCACGCGTCGTGGTCCTCGTGGTAGATGAAGGCACCCGATCGGTGCTGCTCCACTTTGGCTGCGGCGTGGCGGGCGAATCTGTCGATGCCGTACGCGATCACCACGAGCAGGGCGGAGTATCCGATTGTCAGCCAGGTCTCGATGGCGATGCCGGCAGTCACGGAAGACCCTTTGCGGTTTCGGTGTCGTCACGGCGGTCAGAGGCGTAACGGCTGGTTCCCGTGGCCGTCAGCCCGGTTCGGTCCTCCTCGGCCTCGGGATGCTCTTCGACGAACAGGGTCTCGGCCTGCATCGTGTGCGTGGTCGCCTTGATGCCGTGGCGCACGCCCAGCCATGCGATCCAGACGAACGGCAGCACACCGCCGAGGATGAACAGGAAATCACCGGGCATTCGCAGCCACTCCAACACGACGTTGCCCCGCTGGGTGATGTAGCCCAATGTGCGCGCCTCGTAGTAGCCGTCGTTGACCGAGTGCCACAGCTGCAGCACGCCCAGCGGCAGCAGGGTGGCGAACACCATCCATGCCAGACCGATGTTGAGGGACCAGAACGACAACTTGGCCAGCTTCTCTGGCCAACGTTGCGGCGGGATGATGTAGCGCAGCGCGAACAGGGCCAGACCCACGGCAAGCATGCCGTAGACACCCATCATCGCGCCGTGCGCGTGGTTGGCGGTCAGCGCTGTGCCGATCTGGTAGTAGGACACGATGGGCAGGTTGATCAGGAAGCCGAAGATGCCTGCGCCGACGAAGTTCCAAAAGCCCACGGCGACAAGGAACATTACGGCCCACCGGTGCGGGAAGGGTGCGCTGCTACGCGACTGCTGCCGTGACCCGAGCTGCAGGAATGTCCACGCCTCCACGGTCAGGAAGGTCAGCGGTATGACCTCCATGGCGGAGAAGAAGGCGCCCAGCGCCATGTGCTCCACGGGTGTGCCGGAGAAGTACAGGTGGTGCATGGTGCCGATCACACCACCCACTGAGTAGAGGATGACGTCGAGGAAGATGAGCTGGATGGCGATCCGGCGCCGCACCACACCCAGCATCACGAAGATGTAGGCGACCATCACCGTTGTGAATAACTCGAGGAAATCCTCGACCCACAGGTGCACCACCCAGAAGCGCCAGAACTCGGCGACGGTCAGATGGGTTTGGGTGCCGGCGAGCATGCCGACGGCGTAGAACGCCGGAATGGCCAGGCCTGCATAGAAGAACAGCCACGGCATGTTCAACTTGCTCTCGGTCTTCAGCCGAGAGCGAATGGCCCGGTAGATGATCGCCATCCACAGGAACAGGCCGATGACGAGCAGGATCTGCCAGAACCTCGGCAGGTCGAGGTATTCCCACTGCTGGTCGAAGAAGATGGAGCCCTTCGCCCAATCGACGCCGAAGGTGCTCAACGCCGTCCCGATCAGGGTGCCCGCGACGACGACGAACAGCGCGCCGAGCAGTCCGTAGGCCAACCACGATTGCCGCCGCGGTTCGCGTCCGGAAATGATGGGCGCGAGGAAGATTCCCGCCGCAAGGAAGGCGGCCGCCGTCCACAGCAGCGACAGTTGCACGTGCCAGGTCCGCGCCAGGTTGAACGGCAGGACCTGGGCCAGGTCGAAGCCGAAGAAGTTGCTGAGTTCGGCGCGATAGTGCTCGATGGCGCCACCGAGCACCGCCTGGGCGAGGAACAGCACGGCGACGACGAAGAAGAACCATGCCGTGGCTTTTTGGGACGGCGTGATCGCCACCTCACCGGGTTGACGGAATGCCAACGATGGCGCTTCGGTTGCGTGCCAACCGATTTTGCGGCTCCACCGACCGTAGAGAGCGAACAGTGCGCCGAGGCCGGCCAGCAGGGCGATCAGCGACATCGCCGACCAGACCAGGATGTCAGCCGTCGGCGTGTTGGCTACGCGTCGTTCCGGCGGCCAGTTGTTGGTGTAGGAGTAGGCGTGGCCTTCGCGCTCTGCAGCGCTGGCCCAGGCCGTCCAGCTGAAGAACGCGGTGAGATCGTGGATTTCCTGGGGGTCGGTGATGACGCGTGGAATGAGCCCGTGTTCGGTCGAGTCGGTGCCGAAGTAGTCGGCGTAGTAGGCACGAAGCTTGTCGAACGCGCGTACTTGCTCGGCGGTGAATTGCAGTGTCCCGGTGGCCTTGTCGTAGCGGTTGGTCCGCATCATGTCCACGAGCGCGGCCGTCGGGTCCGGCGATCCGGAGTCGCGCAGTTGCTGGCCGACGTGGTCGGCGGACAGTCGCAGGTACTCCGCGGTGTAGTCCGGCCCGAGGTAACCGCCGTGGCCCATCACCGAGCCGTACTGCTGGAGGCCGCGGCGCAGGAATATCTGTTGTCCCGCAGTGACCTGCTGCTCGGTGAACACCGTCCGACCGTCGGGGGCGACCACCCGCTGCGGCAGCGGCATTGAGTCCGAATAGGTCCGTGCCGCCAGCACTCCCATGATCAGAAAGCCGAAGACCATGACCAGGGCGACGCCCTGGACCCAGCCTTTGGAGATCGCAAGCTCGGCCTTGGTCGGAGCCGGCAGAAAAGATTGCTCGGTCATTTGGCACACCCCCGAGAGTTGCTGTCACACGGCGAATAACTACATCACGTAGTAGTCCCAGGCGGGATCTTAGCGCGAGTCTTCGCACCAAGACCGTATTTAGAGGATAATTTTCCGGTTAAATCGCGACGGCCGAGTCGTCACATAGGGCCGGGTTCCGCCTCGCTCAAGGTAAGGCTTGCCTTCCTTGTAGTGCAGATCTACATTTACCGGAAAGATTCCCTCTAAATAGGAGCCGGATGATGTACACACGCGTCGGGGTCGCTGCGGGAATCATGGTCGCTGTATTTATGGCCGCGGCCGGCGGAACGCTGCCTTCCGCGACTGCCGCGCCGGGGTTCGACCAGGATTTCGCGATCTCCTCCGAGGTCCCGACGCTCGCCGAACTCGACGCCCAGATCCGACTGCTGGTTGCCACCCCGGCGCCCGATTGGGTCAAGGCCGCACAACTAGAGGGCGGCGACCGCGCAGTGATCGCACCGAAGATAGTCTACCGGATCGGCTTCTTCCGTCCGCCCCGTGGATCGAGCCTTGTTACCGGCCCCGAGACCCATGAGTCAGACCGCCATACCGCCGTCATCAACGCGAGCAGACAGGGTGCTCCCACCATTCAGATCAACGCCGAGTGGCGCCGCATCGACGGCCGATGGAAGGTGGCGAGCAAGTCGCTGTGCAACGGGATCAAGACGCTCGGGCTGCCCATCCCATGCAACTTCCAGTGATCATCTTGTGATCGAAATAAGCCAACTCACAAAGTCTTTCGGTGGCCACCGCACCGCCGTCGATAACGTGACAGCCGAGTTTCCCGCCGGCTCTGTTACGGCCCTGCTCGGTCTCAACGGCGCAGGCAAAACCACGCTGTTGCGGCTGATCTCGGGACTCGACCGCGCCGACGGTGGGACGATTGCCGTATGCGGGCGGGTCCAATCTCGTGACCCGCGACTGCTCGGAGTTCACCTCGGTCCAGACGCGATGAATCCGGGACACACCGTGCGTCGGCACCTCTCATGGTTGGCGGCACTATCGGGGATCGGTCCGGCGCGCGTGGATGCGGTCCTTGGCGAGACCGGACTGCTCGACCAGCGAACCGTGCGCATCGGCCGACTGTCGCTGGGCGCGCGCCAGCGGCTGGCCATCGCCGGGGCGCTGCTGGGTGAGCCCCGGGCGCTGCTGTTCGATGAGCCCCTCAACGGTCTCGATATACCAGGGATCGTTTGGTTCAGGTGTCTTCTGCGCCGGTTGGCGGCAGCGGGCGCCACGGTGGTAATCGCCACCCATCTACTCGGAGAGGTGGTACTCACCGCCGATCGAATCGCGTTGCTCGTCAACGGCCGTGTTCGGACTCTCGGCGCCTTGGAGCAGCTGATCCCAGCGGGCCAGGACACCCGCGAATGGCTGGAGGCCACCCTGTTGGAATGCGCATGAGGGTGACGCCCGCCCTGGCCGTCCGCAGTCTGCATGCGGAACTAGTCCGCACCCGTGGGCGCAGCCGTCTATGGACTGTTGTCGTGCCCGCGGCCGTCGCGGCCCCAATGGTCATCACCTTCGGGATAGCTGTGGTGGCTGAGTCGTTCGCGCGCATCCCTGGACAACTTTCGGTGCTCCAGGTGTCGACCTCCAACGCTGCATACTGGGTCATCACCATCACCGTTGTGTTGGTCGCCGTCGCGGCCGCGGACGGGCAGGCCTCCGACAGTCGCTATCGCGCGGGGGAATACGTACGGCTGGCGCTACCTCGACCGTGGCCCGTACTGGTTGGCAGATGGTGGTTCTACGGAATGGTGGGCGCGGCCATCGCCGTCGGCACCCTAGTCGCCGTTCTGGTGGCGCTTCCGCTCATCTCGCCGCTGGTGTACGGGCCGGTATCCGTCACCGATCCGATCGGGCAGCGTCTGCTCTGGACTGTTCCGGTGCTCGCCTTCTTCGCCGCGGGCGCGGGGGTGGGCGTCGGTGCGCTCGTCCGCTCGCCCCTTGGGGCCGTCGGAGCGATCTTGTTGTGGACCTACGTCGTGGAGTCGGCAGCCGGCTATCTGCCCAGCGGGGCATCGTTACAACGATTCATGCCCGTCCTCAATGCGGTGTACGCGACCGGGCAGGACACCGTACTGACCCCACCGTGGGGAATTGATGATGCGCTGCTCTACGCATGCGCGTCGTTCAGTGCGATCTTCATGGTCGCCGCGGCCGAAAGGATGATTCGAAAATGACTGGCAGAGAGAGCCTTCCGCTCGAGGGTCGATCCGATGCCGATATGCCGGGGCACTGGTTGTTGGCCCGTCTGGGCAAGCGGGTCTTGCGTCCCGGCGGCCTCGAGCTGACGACCCGAATGCTCGCCGCGGCCGGAATCGGTGGAGCCGATGTCGTGGAACTGGGACCGGGTCTTGGTCGCACCGCGCGCGACATCGTCGCGTTGCGCCCCCGGTCGTACGTTGGGGTCGATGACACGAGTGCGGCGACTGAGTCCGTGCGCGAAGTTGTTCGGCCCGTCGGGGGGACGGTGGTCGTTGCGGACGCGGCGGTCACCGGGCTTCCCGCCGCTAGCGCCGACGTCGTCGTCGGCGAGGCGATGCTGACGATGCAGGGGGACAAGGCCAAGCGCGCGATCATCGCCGAGGCGTACCGCATTCTGCGCCCCGGCGGCCGCTACGTGATCCACGAGCTGGGCCTGAAGCCCGATACCATGCCACAGGAGACCAAGGACGAAATCCGGCGCGACTTGGCGCGATCGATCAAGGTCAACGCGCGTCCGCTCACCGCAGCCGAATGGACGCAATTGCTGTCCGACGCCGGCTTCGAGGAGGTCACTGTCGACTACGCGCCGATGGCCCTGCTCAACCCTGCACGTGTGCTGGCCGACGAGGGCCCGCGCGGTGCGCTGCGGATTGTCGGCAACCTGATCGTCCGCGGCGCCGCGCGGCGGCGGGTGATCGGCATGCGGCGGACCTTTCACCGGTACCGGCGCTCCCTTACTGCGGTCGCGGCAATCGGCATCGTGCCGTCGTCATGACAAACTCAGGGGGTGCCAGTGCAGCGTCACGAACGCGACTCGCCGTCGGAGCGGGCGGCCGGTCAACAACGACAGAAGGTGCTCGGCCTGCTGCGGAGCGCCCCAGGGCCGGTCGATGCCCAGCACGTTGCCGACTCGCTGCAGATCCACATCACCACGGCTCGGTTTCACCTGACAACGCTGGAGGATCAGGGATACATCCGACGCGGCGGCGAAATGAAGGTCGCACGCGCAGGTCGGCCGCGGTTGACCTACGAAGTGGCGCCGAGGCTGGACTACGCGGACATTGTCTCGCTCTTCGCCGCCCACCTCGGTGGGACGGTGGAGGAGCGGTAACAGCGGGCACTGCGCATCGGAGCAGATCTGGCCCACCGTGTCCGCCTGGCCAGGAAGCGAGACGAAACGACGATCGCCGACCTGGTGGTGGCCACGTTGAGCGAACTCGGATTTCAGGTTCGCTCGGTACTGAATTCCTTCGGCGAGGTAACAGTTGCGCTCTGCACCTGTCCGCTGGCCGAGGTCGCGGCCACCGCGCCCGAAGTGGTGAGAGGAATTCAGCAGGGGCTCATCCAAGAGGTCGTCGACCTGAACGCCGACATGATCGGCGCCTCCTATCGCGTTGCCGTCACACCGGATCCACGGGCAGGTTCCTGCGAAGTCGGTTTGGTATTGAGCCCCAAGTCCTGAGACCAGCGCCAAAGGGGTGGAGCAAGTGAATCCGTTGGCTGCGCTCTCGCTGTCAGCTGTCGGCGACGAACAGATCGCCGCTGCCACCGCCGCGCATGCGGGCCGCTCGGCGCAGACTGTCTACGGCGGTCGTGACCACGCGTTGCGGCAGACCGTGTTGGCGCTGGCAAGCGGGCACGGACTCGACGATCACGAAAGTCCTGGCGAAGCAACGCTGTTGGTACTGCGCGGACGAATCCGGCTAGGCACCGCAACCACCACCGTCGAGGGCGCCGCTGGTGACTATCTCCCGATACCCGCCGAACGGCACCACGTGATCGCTTTGGAGGATTCGGCGGTGCTGCTCACCGTCGTCACGCGGTAGCGCCGTTCACGTCGGGTGTGCTAGCAGCGTCAACTAAGTCCCACCAAGTGGGGCCGAGTACATGCGCAGCTACTCCGACTATGACCCGCCGCGATTCCTTATCAACGCGATGCCGCGGATCGCAACCAGGATTCTGTCGCGCATCGCATCCCCAACATTCAGCGACGGGCTGGCCAAATGGTGCGAACAGAACGCAAGGCTACTGTCTTGGCCGACGATTACCGAGGTGGTTCGACTGGCCAGTGGGTCCGCGGGGCTTCACGCCATCGTGCCCGTGGCCTCGCAACTACTGCGTGACAGTGTCGCCGCGGCACACGAAGAATCGGAATCGGCATGCGACGCACTCGTATCGCTGGCGCGAGCTCTGTACCGATTCGATCTCAGCGAATGCCGAGAACAGTTTCACCAGGCACTTGAGATCAGCGAACACGCCGGCGACGATCTCTACGATCGCTGGCGGTGTTTCACCGCCATCGCCGAGAATATCGGTCGAAGGTCCTCGCCGAACGATGAACGAGCGCAAAACCTTCTACGTATTGCCGAATGTGTGATCCCGTACACCGGCGATGCGATCTGGGTGGCCGACCCTCTCGCCATCGCCGCGAGCTTGAGTGCTGTCGAAGCGATTGCAGGGGCGTCACGATGGCGAGATCGTCGAGTCGCCGATGTAAGGGACATCTCCGCCGCATTCACCAGAGTAAACGGGGCGATGGCCGCGACGCCGACCATCGCCCTTTCCTTCGCACCCCTTGGTGAGCATGTTCCCAGAATGCATTGGCTGACTACCGCAGTCCGGAACTCGCGTGACCGGGCGGCGACGATTGTGAAGGCATTTGGTGACTTCGAACGCGCCGCGCCCCGCTCTGACAACCAGTACGCAGAGATCGATTCAGCCGCCATCGCGGCCGGCGTCAACCTTGCAGGGACCAAATATGATCCCAATAGCCGAGAAGTGCGTAATTCCACTCAATCAAGCGAACAGAGCAGCCGAATATGGCCTTCGATGAGTTCGGAGATCAACTCATCAGAACGTAAGAACACTCGACCGTTCGACGAGTTCGACTATCGCAGCGCTGGAGGATGGGACGCAGCCTTGCGAGCGGCTCGGGGTAAGATTTCGCGCGGTTGCAGTGACGACGTCATCGAGGCCGCTCTCGGATGCGCTGCAGCGGACTTAACCAGCGTTCTCGTCGCCTTCCGTAACAGTGGCGAGTTCGGCCTCTTCGACTGCAAGACCTTGCTGCGTCGACTTGACTCAATCGAATACCTCCCGCTCGCTGTCCGTGCCGAAGTGCGTAGACTTGGCGAAGTTCTTAAGGCGCGATTTTCGCGACAGCTGACGTGCGTGCCGTACGAGCCGTTGGACCTAGATTGGGTCTGCTGCACGATCAGGTGACAGTTTCGGTCACGCGGCCTGACTGGCCGGTGTGGTCATGATTGCTTCGAATTCGATCGGGGTCAACCGCCCGAGGCCGGACTGGCGGCGGCGCCGGTGGTAGGTGCGCTCGATCCAGGTGACGATCGCGATGCGGAGTTGTTCTCGGGTGTCCCAGCGGCGGCGGTCGAGCACGTTCTTCTGCAGCAGGCTAAAGAAGCTCTCCATGGCGGCGTTGTCGCCGGCGGCTCCGACACGGCCCATAGAGCCGACCATCTCGTGTTGATTCAAGGCGTGTACGAATTTCCTTGACCGGAACTGAGATCCGCGATCCGAGTGCAGAATGCACCCCGCGACATCTCCGCGTCGGGCTACCGCGCTGTGTAGTGCCCGGATGGCCAGTTGTGACTTCATTCGGGAGTCGATGCTGTGTCAATGGCCAGGTTGATGTCCCCGCTGGTGGCCAGGTAAAAGTCCCCGCCCCGTGTGGTTGTTCAGGGGTGGGTCAGGTGTCCTCCTTGCGGTGTTTGGCGTCTTTCATTCGGTAGGAGTCGCCGGTGGTGATGACGACGGTGGCGTGGTGCAGGAGGCGGTCGAGGATGCTGACCGCGGTGGTCTGCTCGGGCAGGAAACGGCCCCATTGTTCGAACGGCCAGTGCGATCCGACGGCCAGGGATCTGCGTTCGTAGGCGCCGGCGACGAGGCGGAACAGTAGTTGGGTGCCGGTGTCATCGAGGGGTGCGAAGCCGAGTTCGTCGAGAATGATGAGGTCGACGCGCAATAGAGATTCGATGATCTTGCCGACGGTGTTATCGGCCAGCCCGCGGTAGAGGGTTTCGATGAGGTCGGCGGCGGTGAAGTAGCGGACTTTATGTCCAGCATGGATCGCTGCGATCCCGAGTCCGATCAGGGTGTGCGACTTCCCGGTTCCAGCGGGTCCGATGATCGCCAGGTTCTGTTGGTTGCGAACCCATTCCAGGCTCGAAAGATAGTCGAACACCTTCGGCTGTATCGACGAGGTCGTGACGTCGAAAGACTCCAAGGTCTTGGTGACCGGGAACCCGGCGGCCTTGAGGCGGTTGGTGATGTTGGAGGCGTCGCGGGCGGCGAGCTCTGTCTCGACGAGGGTGCGTAGCACCTCCTCGGGCGTCCAGCGCTGGGTTTTCGCGGTGAGTAGGACCTCGGGTGCCGTGCGCCGGATCGCGGCGAGTTTGAGTCGCCGCAGCCCGGCATCGAGATCGGCAGCCAGAACGGGAACAGACTGCGGTGGAACCGTTTTGGTCTTCGATTCTGCAGCGGAGGTCGTCATGGAGTCACCCCGTTCTCGGCGGCCGGGCTGACTTTGTAGGCGTCCAACGACCGGGTCGGAGCGATCGGCAGATCAAGGATCAACGCGTCGCCGGCCGCGCGTGGCTGCGGAGCGCCAGCCCCGGCGGCCAGGATGGAGCGCACATCGGTGGCGCGGAACCGTTTGAACGCCACCGCCCGGTTCAATGCCGCAATCAGGGCGTCGGTGCCGTGTGCGGCTCCCAGGGCCAACAACACCTCCAGCTCAGATCCAAGGCGGCTGTTGCCGATCGCGGCGGCCCCTATCAGGAACTTCTCCGCGTTCTCTCCCAGGGCGCAGAACTGTTGCTCAGCAGTAGTTCTGGGTCGCGGTTGTCGGCTCGGCGCCTGTCGTGGACGTGGGTAATGCTCGTCGAGGACCGAAGAGGTTCCCGGCACCGCCAGGTCGTGTTCGGCCACGACCTCGCCGGTGGACTGTTCAACGATCAGCAGTCGACCGTCGGATTGAACCAGCCGCACCGTGGTGCCTATCAGTCGGGTCGGCACCGAGTAGCGCGCTGAAGCAAACCGCACACACGAGAGCCGATCCACCTTGCGGGTCACCGGCGGCGGACCGATCTGCAGCAACAGAGACGGCAACGGCCTCAACAGCTCTCGCTCGGCCAGCAGGCGCTGCTCGGGAACCTCGCAAATCTCCGAATGCACCCGCGCATTGACCTCCACACACCACTTACGGGCCGCGGTGTTGGCCTCCTGCACGCCCACTACCCGTCCGGCGATCTCGGCTTCGGTGAACAGCGGGACGGCCAGGTCGCGTTGGGCGTAGCCGACCAGGTTCTCCACGATGCCTTTGGATTCGGGATCGGCGGCATGGCAGAAGTCCGGTGCAAACCCGTAGTGGGTCGCGAACCGGACGTAGTCCGGGGTGGGAATCACCAGGTTGGCGACCACCCCAGCTTTGAGGCAGCCCATCCGGTCGGCGAGCACCTTGTGCGGCACCCCACCGATCGCAGCCAGCGCTTCGGCAATCAATGCCATTGTGGTGGATGCTTTCTCATCGGTGGCAAATGCCGCGAAACGCCACCGCGAGTACGCCAGCACCGCGCAGAACAGGTGCAGCCCGCCCACCGTGGCCCAGTCGATGACCAGGTACTCACCCGGGGTCCAGACCGCGGGGCGCCTTCCGCGATGATTGGTGTTGCGCCACAACCGTTTAGACTCGGCTACCAAGCGGCGAAAATTGCGATCGGAGCCGCCATATCCCGCAGTCCGGGCGATCGGGAGCAGTCGCTTCGCCGAGATCCGGGCATGCGATTTCTCCACCCGCACTGCGACCAGCTCGGCCACCGCATCGTAATTGTGCTCGCGCTGGACGCGAGGTGGCGGCGCCACCCCCGCTTGGTCGGCTTCGAACTTGTCTACGATCCGTTTGACGGTCTTGTGAGTGGTGCCGCACTCATCGGCGGCGGCTCGGTACGACCCGAGTTGATGATAGGCAGAAATGATGTCCATGCGGTCCTTCGCAGACTTCAATGGAACTCCCCGATGGTGACGATGACTGGTTGGCACCTTCACCGTCACCATCGGGGCCCGCAGTTCCTGATCGACACGACGAACACGGGGTGGGGACTTTTATCTGGCCACCAGTGGGGACCTCCACTTGGCCACCAGTGGGGACTTTTTCATGGCCACGGACATGCTGTAGCCGACGATCCGGTTGGAGAACACGTCCTTAATCGCACAGAGGTAGAGCTTGCCCTCACCGGTGCGGTGCTCAGTGATGTCACTGAGCCACAACTGATTTGGCCCTTCAGCGGTGAAGTCACGCTCGACAAGATCGTCGTGCACCGGCGGCCCGACTTTGCCGTTCTTGCCGCGTTTCTTACCAAACACGCTCCACAGTCGATTCTGCGAGCAGATCCGCCATGCGGTGCGCTCGGCCATCGGCTCGCCGGCATCGCGCGCCTCCTCCACGAGGTAGCGGTAGCCGAACTCCGGATCGTCTGCGTGCGCGTCGAACAGCGCATTGGCGCGGTAGGCCTCGATGAGTTCGGCCTCGGTGGTGGGGTCGGCCAGCCAGCGGTAATACGGTTGGCGGGAGAGCTTGAGTACCCGGCACGTCACCGCGACGGGGATCCCGTCGGCGGCGAGCTCTTTCACGAGCGGGTAGACCCTTTTCCCGGCAGATTGGCCTGCGATAAATACGCTGCGGCCCGGCGCAGCACCTCGTTCTCTTGCTCTAGCAGTTTGATCCGCCGTCGGGCTTCGCGCAGCTCACCGGACTCGCTGGCGCTCTTGCTGGGCTTGGTGCCTTCGTCGATGTCGGCCTGACGGAGCCATTTCTGCAGCGTCATCGGGTGCACTCCGAAATCGGTGGCGATCTGCTCGATCGTTACACCGTCATCGCGGTTGCGAGCGACCCGGACGACGTCGTCGCGGAACTCGCGGGGGTAGGGCCTTGCCATGGGGACATCCTTCCAGCCCGCCCATGCTGGGCAAGCCAACTCAGATGTCACCTATTCGTGCAGCAGACCCAGTCGGCGTTAGACGAACACGATTTCCTCGGCCGGTGGATGTCGCAATATCTAGCGGAGGTACTTGCCAAGAGCGATCGTGAAGTAGGCCAAGCGCGCGCCGACGCACAGCGAGAAGCTTTCGATGTCGTTCTGCAGCTGTGGAAACATCGCCGACACCTACCTGCGGCGCGAATGCCACTGCAGGGTTTCGATTACGTTTTCGCCACGTTGGACCGCCTCAGCGACGACACGCCGTGGGGCTACTTCGACCTCTTCAAAGACCCTGAGTCGCCGACGTCAGGTCGCACCGGTGAGATCGGGCTACTAGAAGTTGCGTGCACAATCGATGCGAATGCGCGCGAAGTAGTCAGGCTGGCGGTCGCGATCGCGGGAGCCCGCGCGGCCGAGGCGGAAGAAGAGTGGACTTCGGCCGCTCGAGATCTACTGGAAGAGAACTACCAGCGAGCGATCCGCTGGACGAGGCGTCTACAAAGCGATCCGCGTCAGAAGCTCAGCCATTCAGATGCCGCCGACGAAGAACTAACTAGGCGTATCACTTTGAGATGACCGCCGCGAAACACGCCGCATACCCCGCGATCTGGCGACACCTCGAGCGGGCGCGTGACTGCGTCGCAACTATTCGCGCGGCCGCCCCTCGGCATGCTCTCCCTGGCGATCCGGCTGCACGTGCACGAGCGCACCGGGTCGTATGCGACGGCGGGCGTGGTGGTGGCCTGCATGAGCGTGGGTGAAAGCGCTCACCATGCCGGTCACCGCGCGGCTCACCGGGCGCCTGGGCATGGTGCCGACGCATGCTCAGGCTGTTGAGCACCGCCGCCCGCCATGCTGGCGCTCGCGTTCGCCGGTTCTGCTCCGGCGGTACTGATGGTGCTCGGCCTGCTCATCGGCGCATCGGTGCCCCCGCTGATGCCGGTGGTGCGCGCGCTGTACCCGCAACTGGTGCCCCGCGACGGGGTGCGGGCATTGTTCGCGCTCGACACGACGGCGCAAAATCTCATCTGGGTGATCGGCCCGGTGGCGGCGACGTTCCTGGCCTCGGCGGTGTCGACGGCGTTGCCGCTGGTGGTGTCCGCCTGTGTGACCGTCGGCGGGACCGTCTGGTTTCTGGTGAACGCCCGAGAATTCGGCCCCAATTGCCTTGCAATACAACCGCATTCGGCTAGGTTCTGAGGAACCGGGCCGTCATCCTCGCCATGGTGGCCAGCCTGGCGCTGGTGGCGTCGTTCATGGCACTCGAGGTCGGCATCGTGGCGGCGCTGGGCCGCACCGGTGTGATGGCCGGCGTCGCCATCGCGGTGGCCAGCGCCGGATCCCTGATCGGCGGACTGGTGTTCGGGCAACCGCCGGTTCGGTCTGGTGTTTGCTGATCGTCGCCATCGGCACCGCGCTGTTCGGGCTCACCGACGGGCTGGCCCTGCAACTGGCCGCGCTGCTCTTCTTCGGCCTCGGCTTCGCCCCGGCACTCTCAGCGCTGTACTTCATGGTGTCGCGGAGATCGACGAGCAGTCGGCAACCGAGGCCTTCGGCTGGCTCAACAGCGGAGCGCTGGTCGGCGGCGCGCTGGTGGCGCGGACAGTGGGGCCGTTGCACGGTCGGGTGGACGCCATTCCGGCGCGCTCAGGAAGTTGCACTACCTCCTGAGGTGGTGCGCCGCGGCAGGAGGCGTGCAGTAGAGTCCGCGCGTACTCAGGACAAGATCGGTGTCGGACGCCTTGCCTGTGCAGAAGGTGCGGCCGGAATGGCGGCGCCCCCGCCATCAGCGTCGGCCAAGACAACGTTATTTTCGTCGACCGGGCGGCTCGCGGGCTCGCTCACGTACGGGCGATCTGATCCTGGATGATGAACTCCAGCCCACCGGCGGCCGCGATGTAGACGTCCTGACTCACGACGGTCCCCCAGATGCGCATCAAACCTCGTGGGCTTTCGTAGAAGTAACCGGACCTCATGCCGTCGACCGCCTTGACGTCGAGCGAACCGCGATAGCGCGCGATGCAGGCGAGGAGATGCAAGGCCTCGTAGCAGGATTCGCCGACACCATTGAGCGGTGGGGCGTACGGGCCGAACCGCGCGTAGTAGCGATCCGCGAACCGCCGGCCCTCGAGAGTCGTGGTGGAGTCGAAAAAAGCTTTGGCGGAATACAATCGGTCATTGGCCAGGACGTCTCCCGCGATGAGGATGTTCTCCTCGACCGTGGTGGCAAGCCGCGGCATCGACGCGCTGAGACCGCGCTCGGCGAACTGCCGGTTGAAATGGACCGCATCTTCGCCGATGAGGAGCATGAACACCGCGTCTGGGCCGTGCTGTTCGATTGCATCAAGCTGCGTGGTGAAGTCGGTCGTTCCCAACGGGACGAATGACGACATGGTGACCGAGGCTGTATCCGGCATCCCGGCGCGCACCGCCTGAGAAGCGATCCGGGGGTAGACGTAATCACTACCTACCAGCGCCCACCTCCGCGTTCCCAGCGCATCGTGCATCCAGTTGATCGCCGGCAGGAGTTGATTGACTGGACGCTCGCCGACCATGAACAACCCGGGGGTGTGGTCGTCGTCTTCGTGCTCAGCCGCATAGGCATAAATGACTTTCCCTCCGACGCGGCGGGTGATGGCCCGCCGGACCGCTGAGCTGTGCCAACCGGCGATCGCCTGCACTGAGTTACTGGCGACCAGCGCGGCCACCTGATTCGCCACCGTTTCGGGCGGCTGGCCGCCATCGACCGGGACGAGGTCGAGCGGTTGCCCGAGAATGCCCCCGCCTGCGTTGATCTCATGCACTGCGAACTCGCCGCACGCCGTGCATGACGGAGCGTGCAGACCGCCGGACCCCTGCATCGGCACAATGAACGCCACCGAGATTTGCTCGGTCGGACCCTTGCGGCGAGGCGGTGCTCCACCGTCGGAGTACGGAAGAGTTGTCATGTGCTAACCGATCGGACGTTCTAAACTCGGGACGACAGTTCTATCGTCGTCGTGCAGTATGGCGTCCTCGACGACACCTACTTGGAGAGAGCATGCGGACCGTTCGAGAGCATAGTCTTGCGACCCTGCTTTTGTACTGTCAGCGTGATCTGCTAGCTCGCATGACACCGCATCTCGATGCGCACGATGTGACAGCCGAGCAGTGGCGGGTGCTTTCGGCGTTGCAGGACAGGGACGGCGTACCGATGGCCGAACTGGCGGCCTCGGCAGTTCTTCCTCCGCCGACGTTGACGCGCACCATGGACCGCTTGGTCGAGCGTGGAATCGTGATGCGTTCGATCGATCGCAACGACCGCAGGAAGGTTGTGGCGCTTCTGACGCCCGCAGGCGAGCGTGTCGCCGAGGATCTCCGCAGCTGCGAAGCCGAAACGGAGCAACGGTTGGTTGATCAGTTGGGCCAGGAACAGTTCGGCCTCATGGCCGGTCTCCTGACATCGCTCGCCGCCGGCGAGTAACGGATGAAGTGAGTTCAGCAACTTACTTCCGAATGGAAGATTAACGCCGTCGTAACGCAGTTGAACTCGGCGTAACGGATCCTCGCGGTAGCGTCTCCACCGCAGCCGGAACTTGCAACCACTCGATCCGATGCGAATGCAGCTGTGGGAGTGCGCACTCCATGACCAACCTCACCCTCTCACGGAGACGTTATGACCAGTAATGCCCAGATCGTCCTCGATTCCATTGAAATAATCTGGAACAAAGGCGAACTCGAACGAATTCCGGAGTTCTACACCGAGGAATTCATCTCTCATCAAGGCGGCTACGGAATCTGGCCATGGCCACCCGGCCGCGCTGGAGTGAGCCAGATTGTCACGTCCATGCGTACCGCTTTCCCGGACTACCTCGAAGAGCCCGCCATTGTGTTCAGTGAAGGTGACATGGTCATCGTTCGGCAGACGATCAGCGGCACCCATACCGGCGACACAGTTCTGCCGGCGACTGGCAAACAAATGAGTGTCGTCGACATGATGATCTGCCGGCTCCGTGACGGCAAACTGCACGAGCAATGGGGTTTGAGTGATTTCTACTCGATGCTGATCCAGCTCGGTCTGATGGAGCCGCTGGTATGAGCGGGCGAGGGCGGGCCACAACCTTGGTGGCAAGCGCATTCGCAGCCGTAATGGCTTGCACTGTCGCGTCATGCAGCTCAGACGCCGCCGATGACAACTCCGTGCTGATTGCCATCCCGGTGGGGTTGACCGGCGCCAACTCCGTGGTCGCACCGGGTGTGGTGCAGGCAAGCGAACTAGCTGCCGATCAGATCAACGCCGACGGCGGCATCCTCGGCGGCCGGCAGGTGAAGTTGAAGATCTACGACGACCAGAGCGGGGCCAACGGTGCATTGAAGGCCTTCACCGCCGCGGTGCGTGAAGACAACGTTGTCGGCATCGTCGGGATGGAAACAACCGCTGCGCGCAACGCTGGACAACCGATCGCGGCGGAAACCAACACGCCATACGTGTACACGTCGGGTTACGAAGGAAAGGCCTGTGCCCAGAACCTTTTCATCAACGGTTCGACACCAGAACAATCGGTGAACCCACTCATCGCCTACATCGATGAGAACATGGGCGCGAAGACGTGGGCGATCGTCGCCAGCGACTACGCCTACGGCAGGGACACTGCGGCCTTTTTCGAACAGGCGGTGAAAGATTCGGGCGGTGAGGTGGTGTCCACTCAATTCAACCCGGTCGATTCCGGAGACTGGACCAGCGCTCTGCAGAACATCCGGTCAGCGGAACCGGACGTGGTGGTGTCAATCCTCGCCGCCGGGACGCCCAGCGTAACGCTCAGCAAACAGTGGAAGCAGAGTGGGCTGGCCATCCCGCACGTCAACCTCGGCATGGACGAGGACACCGCGAAGACCATCGGCGCGGACGCAGCCGGCGTCCTGTACCCGAGCATGTACTTCACCGGCAATGACTCACCGGAGAACAAAGAGTTCATGCAGGCGTTGCAGGACAAGTTCGGCGATGACGCACACATTCCGAATCAGATGACGGTGCCGCAGTACGTCGGGGTTCATCTGCTGGCTGAGGCAATTGATGCGGCCGGTTCTACCGACCCGGCTGCGGTCCTGGCCGAACTGCCGAACGTGGCGTTCGAGGGGCCCAGCGGGCCGGTTCAGATCAACAAACAGCATCACGCAGAACTGAACTACTACCTCGGCGAGGTCAAGCAGGACGGCACCACCGAGGTCGTCGCCGACTTCGGCCTGGTGGATCCGGGCGAGCAATGTCCTGAGCTGCAGAGCGCTCCATAACAACGACGGCTCGCGGGGGTCCCTTCCGCCGGATCGGACCCCCACCCCGTTGCAGAAAGAAAAATCATGAACGCAGGTCTTGTGCTCGACGGACTCACCACTGGCGGGCTGTTTTTCATCGTCACCTTGGGACTGCTCATTGTGTTCGGCATGATGAAGCTGATCAACTTCGCCCACGGTGCCTTTCTGGCACTCGGCGCCTACACGTGCGTACTGGCGACCTCCCACGGGCTGCCGGTATGGCTACCGATCTTGCTGGCCCCCGTGGTCACGGGCGTAGTCGCGGCCGTCGTCGAACCCATTGTGTTGCGCCGGCTCTATGGCAGGCCTATGGACACCCTGCTCGCGACGTGGGGTTTGAACATGATCATCATCCAGCTGATCACGTTGTATTTCGGCCGCGGAACCCAGCCGGTGAAAACGGTAGACCTCGGGGCGGTGGACGTCTTCGGTACCACCTACTCGCTGTACCGGTTGTTGTTCATCCCCGTTGCGGTGGCGCTCGGACTCTCGGTGGCCTTGGTGCTGAACAAGACTCGGCTGGGTCTTGTCGGAAGAGCTGTCATCATGGATGAGAATCTGGCTCAGATATCCGGCATCAACAACACTGTCGTGCGCTTTGCCACCTTCGTGTTCGGGTCCGCGCTGGCTGGTCTGGCCGGTGCCTTGCTGACGCCGATCGCCAGTGTCGACCCGAACATCGGGGTGCCGTGGTTGTTCGCCGCTTTCATGATCTCGCTGTTGGTGGGCATTTCACCGGCCGCACTGGGAGTCGCCTGTGTGCTGCTCGGCATGTTGCAGGTGCTGCTGGCCTCGCTGTGGGACCCGACCATCGCCACACTGGCAGTGCCCGTGGCGGTGGTGCTGATCCTGCGGTTCTTCCCGCAGGGATTTGTCAAAGGAGCACGAGTTTCGTGAGCACACAGAGTCGTTGGTCCACAGCGCGTGGACTGTGGACGCGTACAGGCGGAACCAATACCCGTTCGTTGACGGCCTACCTGGTGCCGGCCGCGGTCCTCCTGGCCACGGCTCCGGCGCTGGACATCTACACCAAGATGATTCTGACCGTGTCGTTCATCTACGGACTGACCGCCGTCTCCATCGACCTCCTCTGGGGCTACGCCGGTGTCCTCAGTTATGCCCACGGCGCCTTGTTCGGTATCGGCGCCTACGCCGTGGCAATCACTGCGACCTCCCGTGGCAACGGAGTGCTGAGCACGGTAGTACTCGGCGGAGCGATCGGTATCGTGGTCGCCTGCCTGGTAGCACTTGCGGTGGGTGGCTTGTCTTTTCACTCCCGGGCGGACTGGCTCTACGTCGGTGTGGTGTCCTTCGCGGTCCCGTTCATCTTCGAGCGGTTGGTGCTTGCGGGAGGGGAGGTGACCGGATCCAGTAGTGGGCTCTCAGCTTTCATGCAATCGGTCTTCAAGCCGAACCAGTGGTATCTGCTTACCGGGATCATCCTGCTGCTGGTTCTTTCCGGTGCCACGGTGCTGGTTCGCTCGGATACCGGAACGCTGTTCAAGGCGATCCGCGAGAACGAGATTCGTTGCACCTACCTCGGAATCAGGGTCAACCGCGTCAAGGGCGTGCTCTTCACCGCAACCGCGGCGTTGACGGCCTTCGCGGGCGCCCTGCTGGCCAGTTCACAGAACGTTGTTGCGCCCGACTTGGGTGGCATCATGGCCGCCACCATGATGGTGATCTGGGTGGCGCTCGGCGGCCGCGGCACCCTGGTGGGGCCGGTAATCGCTGCGGTCGTCATCGATTACGTGACGGCCATCGTCGGCGCGGAGTTCCCGTTCATCTGGCAGTTGGGGTTGGGAGTGGCCTTCCTGCTGGTCGTGCTGTACCTGCCGGGTGGGTTGATGTCGCTGCTCCGTACTCCGATGGCGATTCTGTCCCGCAGGTTTCGGCCGGCCGAGTCTGATGACCGTCACGCGGATCTGGTGATTCGAGCCTCCGATTCGGAGACGCCGCCGCTGAACGGTGACGAACCGCCGGTCCTGACACTACGTGGAGTAACCTGCCGGTTCGGTAGCTTCACCGCCGTGTCGGAGATCAACCTCGAGGCAGGCGCGGGTGAAGTGGTGAGCATCGTCGGCCCCAATGGCGCGGGTAAGTCGACGCTGATGCGGTGCATCAGCAACGGGACCTACCGCACCGCGGGTTCGGTTCATGTCGGGGGACAGCCCATCAAACAACTGAGTCCCGCGCGGGTGGCTGCACTGGGGGTGAGTCAAAAGTTCCAGCACGCCAGTGTCTTTGGAGCTCTCACAGTAGGGGAGTGTCTACGGATAGCCCAGGCACGAACCGTGCGGCCGAGCCTGTGGCGGCGAGACCGAGTTCTGACCTTGCCGCGCTCTGCGGTTCGGGTGATCGAAGCCACCGGTTTGAGCGCTTTGCTTTCGGAACGCGCAGAAGACCTGTCCCATGGCCAAAAGCAAGCTCTGGAGCTGGCCATGGTCATGGCCACTGATCCGAAGGTCGTCCTGCTCGATGAGCCAACTGCTGGCTTATCCCATGAAGAACGCACCGTTCTGGGTGATGTCTTCCGCCTAATCGCGTCCACTGAGGGAAAACTCGTCATCCTTGTTGAGCATGACCTCGACTTCGTGCGAGAAATCAGTTCCCGCATCCTGGTGCTACACCAAGGTCAGCTGCTGCTGGACGGAAGCGTCGAGGACGTCGCCAACTCCCGTTTGGTCCAAGAGATCTACACCGGTACATTCGACGAACAGGAACTGGCTGATGCTCGCGAATCCTGAATCCACTCGTTACGTGCCGACCACAGACAGTGAAACCCCGGTGCTCGACGTGCGCGACCTCACGGCAGGGTATGGCGGCGCCCGGGTCATCCGCAACGCCACCATGGCGGTAGCACCGGGTGAGGTCGTAGCCGTCATCGGCAAGAACGGCATGGGCAAGTCCACACTTCTGAAGGCAATCGTCAACGTGGTCAAACCGTGGTCCGGCGTGGTGCACCTGAACGGGCAACAGATGACCGGTCTGAAAACCTACCGAGTGGCCCGGGCCGGTATCACCTTCGTCCCGCAGGAGAAGGCCATCTTCGGTGAGCTGACGGTCGAAGAGAACGTGCGACTTGCTCTGCCGAGGCGGGCTGAGATCGACACTGCGATGGCTTCGGTCGAGGCGCTGTTTCCCAAACTGTCGGGGCGGCGCAACCAGAAGGCCGGCACGCTAAGCGGCGGTGAGCAGAAGATGCTGTTGCTGGCCCGCGCCCTGGTGACTCGCCCACGCTTGTTGATCATCGATGAGATCACCGAGGGACTGCAGCCATCGGTGCGGGTGGTGCTACGTGAAGCACTCGAGAAGGAGCGTGCGAGCAATGGGACCTCGATCGTCCTGGTCGAGCAGGACCTCGATTTCGCGTTCCGAATCGCAGACCGTTACGCGGTGATGAAACTCGGCGATCTAGGTGAATTCGCCTCCACCGCCAAGGCGGATTGGCGTGCAGTGGCGGAGGCTCATCTTGCAGTCTGAGCAGCACGGGGACGCAGCCCTGGCCGCGCGAATCGACCGACTGGAGGCTTTTCGCACTGCGGTGTCGGCCATCTCGTCATCTGGCGCTGCCTGTGACGCCGGGCCATACGATCCGCTCGAGGCGACGGCCGGATGGCTCGACGACGGCGAGTTCAGCACCGACGGCAGTGCTTATGTGGGGGTAGAGGCTATTCGGGCGTTCTTCGCCGGTCTCACAGCGGGGTTCACCCTGCACCTCTTCACCAACTTCGAACTAGAGGACGGCGACGAAACCGTGGTGCGCTGTTATGGGTTGGAGGCGCCGTCCCTGCACGATGTTGCCCACTTCGGTGGTTTCACCCACCGCGTGATACACCGGCAACAGGACGAGGTGGCAGGGTTCGTCCGCTGGCAGCAAGGAATACACCTCATCACGCCGGCCCTGAAGGGTTGGGTGCGGGGACCCAAGATCGCGGACCAGACCGCATGAGCAGCCACGGAGGCACAGTGAGGAAGGCATGAGTTCACAAGCGCAGACCGAAAAGCGGGTGGCACGCCTCGAGGACACAGTGGCAATCGCCAATACGAAAATGGAATTCGTTCGTCAGATCGACACCGCCATCAACAATGGGGAAACGCTGACGACGCTGCCCCCGTCGATCAGCGATTCGGCAATCATGACAATCGCTGCGCCGTTGCATGCCACCTGGACGGCGCAGGAAGGCATTGCGGCGATGCGCCATGCCTCGTTTTCGCTGTGCTTCTTGGGCAGCGAGCAGATCCATCTGGACGAGCATGACCCAGACCTCGCTGTGGGACAGTGGGTTTCCTGGCACCCTATGACGCTGGGTGGAAGTGCATGGCTGGTCGCCGGAAGAATCCGCGACGAGTTCGCGCGCCGCAACGGCCGCTGGCAGTTGACGAGAATCGAGTTCACTCCGGAGATCTGCACTCCGTGGCAAGTAGGTTGGGGCAGCCAGCGATTGACCGGCGTGATCGGCTAGACACTGGGCTTCGGCGGTACGGCAAGCCAATGCGCCTGCTCTGACAAACGTCCTGAGATACCAGGCGGCGTTTGCTCACCCGCCTGGCACCGGCACCGCTACACGCTCCTGGACGATCTCTTGGCAGTTACCTCGGAGCAGGTCGACAGCCCGAACTGTTTTCGTCCGACCGGACCGAGCTGATGATCTGTCTGCCGTCAGTCCGGACGAGAGGGCTCAGAGAGACGGAGCGTCGGTGGTCGTCAGGACGTGCGGCGCGAGCGGCATGGGGTCCGCCTCGGTGAGGGCGGCCAGTCTGGCCGCCTTGCGGTCGGCGTGCTCAATGGTGATGCGTAGTTGGTTGATGTCGCCCAGCCACCGATTCTTCTGGGCTTCGTCGACCTGGGCTCGAAGGTTGTCGCGAATCGCGTTGAGCCTTTCCGCCTGGGACGGTTCGACTTCGCAGAAATCGCACCGGAGGCAGGCATGTTCATGGGTGCAGTCAGATCCGTAGGGGCGGTGGCAGTTGCCGAGCGCGATCCGGCGCTGGCCGAAGTGCTCGATGAAGTCGGCCCATTCGGCTTGTGTGGGCTCACGGTATTCGGCGGAGGGTCGCGCCTGTCTGCGGTTGTCGATGAAGCGGTCGTACGCTTCGAAGACATCTTTCTGATACACCGCGGTGTATCCACGGGTGACCTCGACGTTGTTGTGGCCCACGATCGTTGCGGCCAGATGAATGGGAAAGCCGGCGTTCACGATGTCGGTGATGAAGATCCGACGGAAGTCATGGGGCGTGAAATAGAGCGCGGCACCATCGGCGCCGGTCAAGGCCATGCTGTTGGCCAACTCCGACAGCCATTTTCGGACTGTGCACTGGTTGATTACGCGGGAACGTCCGCCCTCGCGGATCTGGATCAGATGTGGCAGCGGCGCCGACACCTGGCGCTCCTGCGTGTCGATACGGCAGCACAGCGGGACCCGGCCGGCGATGCTGACGAACTCCACCAGTCGCGCCAACGTGGTCGTCAACTCCGGGCTGCAGGGAAATATCCGCTCTTGATCGGTCTTGCTGGGCGCGATCTGCAGGAGCGGGATCACGGTGCCATCGGGCTTGCGGTACTGCTTAATGCTCAAATGGGTCAGTTCGAGCATCTCCTCGACCCGGATGCCGGTGTGGCGCAGAATCTCGATGATCGTCCACGTCATGAAGGCGCGGATAACGTTGTATTGCAGGTCGACTCGTGTCTCTGCCCCATCTCGCAGGGTATTGATGCGCACCCGATCGGCGTGTTTGCGCGGGGCGTGCTTGATGTAGGTGTTCCCCTGCACGGAGAAGGGTTCTTCGACCGGCGCGGTCTTGGCGGCGTCTTGCAACTCGACGGCTTGCAGGTAGGCGGCTCGGGCCGCGGCGACGAGTGCATCAATGTGCGGGGCGAGGGTACGGGTGCGTGCTTGCATGCGGTGTGCCCGCTGGGCGCGGCGCTTCTGTTGACCTCGGACGTCGCGGATGCTGACCGGACACGAGACAGCCCAGTGCGCCCACGTGGAGGGATCCTCGTGGGCCCAGGCGGCCACATCGAGGTAGAAGCTGCGGACCGCTCCCAGAATGCTCTCCGCGTGGCGGCGCGGCGTTCCGTCTGGTTTGGTGCGCAACCACTCCTTCCATGCGGTCGCCTGGGCTTTGGTCAGGCTGATTGTGTCGATGCCGGGATTGGCGTCTTCGATTGGCTTCCAGAACAGCTTCACCAGGTTTCGGCTTGTTCCGTCGAGGCTGGCGTAGTCTTGGCCGGCGGCCATTTCAGCCAGGTAGGCAATCAAGAGCCTGCGAACGCTGGGGGCTCGCACGTCGAAGCGGTCGACCAGTTCGGTGGGATTGAGGCGTTGGGCTATCAGGTAGCGCCGCAGATCGTCGGCTTCACCGGCGAACAATCCGCCGCGTCGTCCGTAATGCCACATGGCGTGAAGATCGCCCGGCGTCCTGCCGGTCGAGGTCAGAAAATTTCGGTAGCCCAACACGTGCTGGCTCTGCAACTCGGTGATTGGCAGTCCGTTGACGATGCTGATGCGCACAAGGTGGGTGACGGCTCGCCACGTCTTCAGTTCGGGTGCGCCCTCGTGCTCGGCAGCTGCGAAGTAGCGATCCCAGACCGCGGGTTCGTGGGTGGTTGTCCAGTCGCGGTAGAAACGGGCCTGCTTGTTCTCGATCAGCCAGTCGTAGCCCGGGCGAATCACGCCTAGGAGAATGAGGGCATTGATTGACAGCCGCGCCCCAAGCCGCGTGTATGAACCCGTCGACAAGGCGGGACACCAAGCTTTCGGCTGGTTGTCGGAATCGCTGGCTTTCCAACGGTCTTGATAGCTGTCGCCGGCGTAGCCGTCCAACCAGTCCAACAGTCGGCTCAGCCAGAGCCGGGCGCCGCTGCGGGCTTCCGCCTCACTGCGATACTTCGCACTCATCCGCGCCATCACCAGAGGAAGCCCCGAGGCAATGATGCGCTCGCGTTCAACGGCGGTGACGGTGTTTCCGAACCACGGGTGGTCCTCGGCCGTCGGCGACAACCGCGGCAACACTTCGACTGGATGGTTGGCGAACACAGACGAACTCACCAGTGACTGTGCACGTGTAAGAACCCGCGGCATCAGAAGGTCCGCCCAAACAACACCTGGAGGTCTTCTGCCGCGTAGCCCTTCCCCGGCACGGGTGGAGGTAAAGGGGGCTTGCTCCAGTGCTGGTCGAGTTTGTCGATGAGTTCGGTGAGGCTGGGCCGCAGGTAACGGGTAGTGCTGGCGATCGACGAGTGGCGCATCAGCTCCTGCATCTCCGCGATCGTCATGTTCTCGTCTTGCGCGAGCCGCATGCAGAAAGTGTGGCGGAAGTCGTGCATGGTGACATTGGAGCCCAGCAGCGCGTTACTGCGCTCCAGGATCTGTCGCATAGCCCAGTAAGTCAGCGGCCGTCGGGAACCGCGCAACGTCATCCAGACCGGCTCGTCTGGAGGCCCCACCGGGCGCTCAGCAAGATAGCGGGCGATCCAGAGATGCGCTGCCGGACTGATGCGAACGAGAGCACGACTTCCACTGCCGCCCTTGGGAATGATCTCCGCTGTCTGATCCGCGGCATGAAGCAAACCCCGCCGCATACTGAGCAACTCGCTGGCTCGTAGGCCGGAAGAGATCGCGGTGGCGACGATGGCGCGGTCCCGGTTGGTTCTCAGCGAGGCGAACACCTCCTCGTAGAGGCCGTCGCTGAGTGCGCGCGGCGCTCGATCAGTCAACTTTTGCCGGTATGGGGCGCGCTTCTTCTCGTGATGGCTTGGACTGTCGAAATGTCGACCATGTGCATCGAGTCGAGTGATATCACCACGCGATTTCGGTACCGGATTGATCAGCGGCCCCAGGTCGGACTCGAGAGCGAACTCGTAGAAGCCGCTAAGAGCCGACAGCCGACGATTTATCGCGGACCGGGCGTACGACGAATCGAGGTAGGGCTTGCCGGTCAGCTCATTTACGGAGCCTGGCGCGGGGCGGTGACTGTCCGATCCTCGGCGGCGTTGGAGATTAGCCCGACACCGGTACCACCGGACCCAATCGCGAACTTCACTTCGCGTCACGTTTGCCCAGGGAACTTGCACTGCGTCGAGGAAACGAGTCCAGCTCAGCAGGTCATACGCATAGGCGCGCAACGTCGCCGGTGAGTTGTCGCAAGCGTCGAGTTCGGCCAACCATAGGTTGACAGGGTTCACCCCCGCACCCGATCCGTCGACCAAGCGCCACGGCAAAGAGCCGGCCTTGCCACGCAGAACCGCACCGACCCTCGCGACATCGAGACCCTCGACCGCTCTCAACTCGGCTTCGTCATCCATCACAGCCTCCGATCCACAAGGTCAACGCTGCCGAGGTTAAACAGGCCGACCGACAAGCTCGCCTCTGCGTATTCTCGCAACGTGCCCAGCCGAACTGCAGTTAACAAGACGCTGGCCTACGTCCAGACCGACCGCGGCGACTACTCGGTGCTGGCGGCGGCGGCAGGAGCAGGACGCAGCTACGTCTTCGATGCGTCCAGACCGCCGCAGCGGGCACGCGAGATCGCCGCAGCCGAAGCCTCGGCGCGCGACGCCGGATGCGGATTGTGGGGACCACCCTGCTTCGGGGAGACAAACGCTCAGCCGCAGTAGCAGTGCCACCCGCTCCCGGAATTTTGTGTCTGGGCGGTGGGTCTGGGTCGCTGATACTGGTTTCGTGTCGGTTGGCGCGGTGGTGGCTCAGGTCGGTGAGGTGCTGGGCCGCGCGCATTCACTGTTCGGCGATCCACCGGCCTCCGGGCAAGGCCCGGCCGC